>Ga0247610_10000251_pt1 | contig 83932 bp, 119 predicted proteins | sample 174DNAGHGhighgp2_FD_193483 | JGI IMG/M metagenome (GOLD analysis project Ga0247610, IMG submission 193483) | Sheep rumen microbial communities from Palmerston North, Manawatu-Wanganui, New Zealand - 1742 DNA GHGhigh gp2 | ecosystem: Host-associated > Mammals > Digestive system > Stomach >... | reverse complement strand
AGGTTTGGATTGACCCCTCTATTGCTTATGTCCTTCCTACCGGTGGTGAGAAGGTCGTAAAGGTTGTTCTTGAGGGCGAAACCCAGATTAAGGACCACGACAATTATGATAACTCTATGGAAATCCACGTTTGGAAGAAGATGGGCTGCGGTATTCTCAGTTATAATAACTGGGGTATTTACCAGAATAAGGCCATCCAGACTCCCGTTATGGACAATCCCTATGGTATATAATTTAATTTAATATCTATTGGGGAGGGGAAATTCCCCTCCCCTATTTTAAAATTCTAAGGAGTTAAAAGGAGAATTCTATTATGGAAGGAAAAGTTGTTATTGTTAATACTGTTAATGCTCGTGTCGGTATTACGTTACCTGATATTCACTTTACGCATACATGGCTGAAGAAGGGAGATAAGTTTAGTGTACCGCATGATATTTTTGATGCGATGATGTATGATACTGGTTCGCGCAATATGTTTGAGGAGGGCATTCTTTATACTGAAGATATGGAAGTTAAGAAAGAATATGGCCTTGAACCAGAAGATGTGGAAGAACCCGTAAATATTATTATTCTTAATGAGGCGCAGATGAAGCGGTATCTTACTGTAATGCCGTTCCGTGATTTCAAGGAAGGCTTAGATAAGGTATCTAATGATTAGATTGTATTGCTCGCGCAGTATGCAATTGCAAATAAAATCACGCCAGATATTAATAAGAAAAAATATATTCAAGATCGCGCGATGATTGATATTTATAAGGTAATTGAAGAAAACCAGAAGGATGAGGAAGCTGCACAAGCTGCAAAAAAATAATGGAGGTTTAACTTATGACCTCTTATCAAACTGTTTATGATGCTTTTTTAGCAAAAATATTAGACGATGAATGGGGTTTTTGGACTGAGGAAGAAGTAAAATAGGATTTACGCTCTTTGCTAGAAGGGGCGATACCTTGGTTTAAATTTCCTAGAGTTTCTCTTGACCGTGGGGACTTCGGTTTTGAGAATGATTTAAGTAATACAGAGATTTAGATTTTAGCTACTTATATGAAATGTGAGTGGTTAAATAGGACAATTCTTACTTGGGAAAACGTAAAGCCACTTTATGAAGAACGAGATTTTTCACAAGCAAATTTATTAGCAAAATTCTAGTCTATGCTTGAAGCGGAAAAATATAATGCTCTTAAGCTAGAACGAGTTTATTATCGTTCTTACGATAATAAACCGTTTGATTTTACCTCTCTTGCAGGAGAACAGTAATGAATACTAATGAAATTCTTAATGAAGCTTATTTTAATAAATTAAGAAATAAGTATTATGGTTTGCTTTGTGAAAAAGAAAAAGGTAGAGATTGGGAAAAATTTCTTGATTCTATTATTATTGAACTTTACGGTTTTTCTGAAGAATAGCGCACTATTAATTGGATTGAATTAATGAATAAAACTAATTCTTTGCGTTATTTAGATTATGAATATTTTCGTAAGACCGTATTTGAATGTATGGGTCTACTTTCTAAATAAATGAGTTATTTTGAAGATATATATTTAAAAAGGTTAAATAGGTATGGACTTAATTATTAGTCCCGAGTTCAAACCTAGCGCGAGCGTCAGTTCGAACATTTATTAATGAAGAGCGTGTACAGAATAGATTTTTCATATGAGAATGAAGAATGCCCTGGCCTCTTAGAAAGATACAAACAAGATGAAACTGAGACGCGCGCGTATTTATTAACTAGAGTAAGTTTAAATATTCCTGCTGGAACAATTCTTTATCTTCCAAATAAGGATTTAGAATTAATTCCTTGGATGGTTTATTGGCTTGAAAATATTAAAGCCAGTGGATATAATCGTTATGTTATGTTAAAGATGACTCATACGATTACATGGTAGAGAGATGGAGAAGAATTTTCAACTTTAGCCTATTTTTATGGGCAAGAAGATAATATGTTGAAAGATGAAATTCGTTCTCGTAGTCGTATGGATACTATATATTCTGAGAACTTAAAACTTAGTTTTATGGTTATTCCTACTAATAAAGATTTAAAGAAAGATGATTATTTTGAAATTGGGGAAGATGAATTATTAGAAGCTTATAGAGTTACTGGTTATGATCGGTAGTCTACTCCTGGAGTGGAATATGTAAGTATAGACCCAATTTATATATATGATCATTCTCCTAAGCCTGAATAGAATCCAACAGATAATCCGGACGACTTTTATTGGTTAAATAAAGGTGGTGAGAGTTAATGGGAGTTAGAAATTGTAGAGATTTAGGTGAAAACGCACAAAAGATAATAAAAAGACTTTTAGCGAATTAGACTTTACTTAAATTGTTATATTATACTGATAAAGACCCATTAAGTCAACCGGATTTAACAGATGAATAGATATAGAATGAAGTTTTTGAAAAATTGATTAAAATAATACCACGCGTTGGTCCAAAAGAAACTTCTCATTCTATAGTTACTATGCGTTTTACACGCGGGCGTGAAAATGAAGAAAATAGTGAATTTAAAGATGTAAGTATTAATATTGAAGTGTTTGTACCGCTTACATAGTGGATAATTAAAGATGTGTAGTTGCGCCCGTTTGCTATTTTAGGAGAGATATAGGAATCTTTAAATGGAAAGATCATAAATGGATTAGGTAAGTTATAGGGCGGAAATTTTGATTTGAACTTCTTAACAGAAGAAATTAGCGCATATGAGCAGTATTTCTACTTGACTTCTTATGATTGAGCCATTTTTATGTATACCGCAAAAATTTAAAAAGTTATGTACTATTTATCCGCCTACAGTCAATTAGGTTTTAAGAGAAGAAACAAAACAATTAATTAATATTCTTACTATTTCATAGGAAGAATTAGAAGATTATTTTATTGATAAAGTGGATAATGAAGGAAAATCTATTAAACCACCAGACCCGTTTACATATATAATGGGTAATTCACAATATAATAAAGATTTTGAGAAGAAAGTTTTAGATAGTTTTGAGTTATATCTGCACGAGCCAGTTAGTTTATAGTACACGGCAGGTAGTATTGTTATCGGAAATTTAGAAACAGAGTTTTTAAAGATTTCTAGTATTGAAAATATGATGAATGAATTGAGAATTATTAATCAAGATAATTTTTTTGAATTCTAGAATGCTATAAGGCGTGCGCTTGGAGATAAAGAGATGGAACCTCCTAATCCAAATGAGAATCCGCGTATTAAAGAAATGAAAGCAAAGGCTCGTTATCGTGATAGAGTTAAAGCTAAAAAAGGAATCGGAATTACTTTTGAAGAAACTTTAATCTCAATTTGTTGTATGGGTATTGGTTTAAATCCACTTAATATCGGAGAGATAAGCTATGCGGCGTCTAAAAAGTTAGTTGAGAAATATCAATAGAAAGAAAAATATGATATTGATATTCGAAGTTTACTCGCTGGCGCGGATAGTAAAAAAATTAAAGTATAGTATTGGATGAATAAAAATAACGATAAATAATTTAGGAGGCTATTATACATGGCAAGTATTTTAGACCGTTATGGTATTAAAGAGGTTGCGGACGTTACCTTCTATAAGATTAAGCCTGATGGTACACAGGGCGATCCCGTTTTATACCTTGATACATTAAAGGTTTCTACCATTGAGCAGACCGCGGAGTCTGTTGATGCTCGCGGTGGTAAGGGCAATCCAAAGCTCGTTACTTGGGACTATGGTAAGGAAATCACGGTTTCTATCGAGGATGCTTTGTTCTCTGCTAAGTCCATGGCCATCATGTTTGGTAATGGCGTTGCCACTCCCAAATCTAGTGGTACGGTTTCTCGTACAATCATGGCTCGTGTTATTGATGACACTACAGACTACATTGATTATATCCAGGTTGACCTTTATAATTCTACAACTCATACGTCTGAGCGTGTTAAGGTTGATATGAAGGAAACTACTACGGCGAGAGCGAATATGATTCTTTTCTCCGCGGCAGTTACTAGGGGCTTAAATGTAAGGAAAGTTACTGGCGAAGATGGTACAGTATTAGGAAGTGCTTCTGATACTGCTACTATGGGATTAGAGGCAATTAATACTGCTATTGCCAGCAAAGGCGGTCAGAAAGTTTTGATTGATTATACTGTTTCTGCTGATAAGTCTGAAATCGTCATTTCTGGTGATACGTTCCCCGGTACCTATTATGTCCAGGGCGATACTTATGCTCGTTCTGATGTTGATGGTTCCGATCAGTTCTTCCAGTTCATTATTCCAAAGGCCAAGATGACCTCTGAGAATACAATTACTTTGGAAGCTGAGGGCGATCCTGCTGTATTTAATATGAACCTCACTGTTCTCCGTCCTGAGGATGGCGATATGATGAAGCTCGTACAGTATGACTTAAAGTAATAGTAAATGGTTAATTTTAAAAGGTGGAGGAAGGAATTCTTCCACCTTTTATTTTTAAGGAGCGAAATATGGCATTAAATGAATTTTCACTCAAAGAATTATACGATGTAAAGCTAAAAGCTACTTATCCTATAGAGATAGGTGGCAGACGTATTGAAGAAGGAGAAACTATATGTTATTTTGATAGTATATAGATTTCAAATTTTCAAGAGGTCAAAAGTTATGTAACCGCGCATGGTGGTTATGATGATAGGCCGCATGTATGGTGGGAAACTACAAAAGAAGTTAATTTTATAATGGAAAGAGGTATTTTTTCTAAAACGCAGTTTGCACTTTTAAGTAATTCTAAACTTATTACAATTAGTTAGGAAGAAAAAATTTTGGTGCCTGAAAGGGAAGAATTAGAAACGAATGAATTAGGTCGTTTTACTATAAAAGAATATCCTGCTGGGCCAATTTTTGTATATGACTTAGAAACTGGCGAAAGAATAGAAGTTGCTCGTTTTTATGAAAAAACTTATAATACTAATTTACCGTATAAAACTTTAATAGTAGATTATAATTATGAATATGAAAATGGCGGAAGCGTTGTAAATATCGGTTAGCGTCTTATAAAAGGATATTTACGACTCGAAGGAAGAACAAAGATTAAGGATGACGTAACAGGTCAAGTACATACGGGAATAATTATTATTCCTAAGTTAAAGTTAATGTCTGACTTATCTATGAGTTTAGGAGAGAAGGCGAACCCCATGGTGGGAAGAATTCAAGGGAAGATTATCCCGGAGGATAGTCGGATGAATTCTAGAGTTATAGAGATGTACTTCCTTAACGATGATATAGATAGTGATATGTAAATTTAAGTCGACATTAACTTTAGAGTTAATGTCGATTTTTATTTTGAGAGGTAAAGGGTATGGCAGGTAGTACAAGTTATACTGTAAATATTAAGGCTTTATTTGATGCAGGAGATGCCTAGGCAAAAATTAAAAATATTCAAACTATTTTAAATAATTTGAAATTACCAGATAATTTACGTAGTAGTTTTAATAATGCTTTTAATGAATTAGATAAAGCTTTAAATGATTTTTAGGCGAAAAGTCGTTAGGGTATAAAGAATAAAGCTGATGCTACAGCAATTAATAAATCTTTTGATAAAGTAATTGCTGAAATGGAAAAGTATGATTAGATTGTACAAAAAATTAGAAGTTAGTTTGGTGATTAGATAGATTTAAATAATTGGATTAAAATAGATGATAGTATAAAATAGAAATTAGAAAGCATTAAAAAAGAAATAGCAGATTTATAGAAATAGTTAAATAATATTAAACCAGATGGGTTAAAAAAAATAGAATAGGTAATGAGTAAACTTAAGACTGAAAAGTCTAAAGGGAAAATTACTGAAGCTTTAGATGTTTTTAAAGGCGCCACAGATGTAAAAGATATTTAGAGAGCTATAGATTTAATAGAAAAAGCTAAAAAGAGTTATACTGGATTGGCTTCTGGTGAAGGAAAAGGAAGCCAAACTGCTAAAGAAATTATCGTTTAGTATCAGGCTATTATTGATATAATGAAGGAAGCTGAAGAAGAGACTTAGAATGTATAGCAAAAAATAGATTTTAAATAGGGTGAAGGACTTTAGCTTTCTACATAGGCCGCGCAAGAACTTAATAATCAATTAAGTAATTGTACTAATACTATGAGTCAATTGACCAATGAAACCAAGAATACTGAAAAACCTCTTAAGGATTTAACTGTAAGTGCTGGTCAATTTGGTTCTGAATTAGATCAAGTAAAAAGTCGTATTCAATATTTTCTTGGTCTTGCAAATGCTATTAATTTAGTTAAGCGTGCGATTCGTAGTTCTTTTAGTACAATAAAAGAACTTGATAAAGCTATGACCGAAACTGCGGTAGTTACTAATTACACTATTAAAGATATGTGGAAATAGCTACCAGATTATACAAAACGCGCGAATCAATTAGGCGTTACAACTAAAGAAGCTTATGAAAGCGCGACATTATACTATCAATAGGGTTTAAATACTGAACAAGCTGCGGCGCTTTCAACTGAGACATTGAAGATGGCGCGTATCGCTGGTCTTGATGCGGCGGATGCTACTGACCGTATGACTAACGCTTTGCGTGGCTTTAATATGGAATTAAATACAGCATAGGCGCAACGAGTAGATGATGTATATTCTTAGTTGGCGGCTATGTCTGCTTCTAATGTAGATGAAATTTCTACTGCTATGACTAAAGTAGCTTCATTGGCACATAATGCTAATATGGAATTTGAAACTACTGCGGCGTTTTTAGCATAGATTATTGAAAGTACAAGAGAATCTGCCGAAACTGCCGGTACTGCGTTAAAGACAGTTGTAGCTAGATTTTCTGAAGTTAAGAAACTTTATGATAAAGAAGAATTAAAAGGTTAGGATGAAGAGGGGCAAGTAATTGATGTTAATAAAGTATCTGCCGCGCTTCGTACTGCCGGAATTGATTTAAATAAATATTTTCTTGGTGAAGTTGGACTAGACGATATATTTATTGAATTAGCTTCTAAGTGGGATTCACTTACTAATATTCAATAGAGATATATCGCTACTTAGGCCGCAGGTTCTCGTCAACAGTCTCGTTTCATCGCTTTGATGGCAGACTATGCGCGTACACAAGAATTAGTTAGTGCGGCGTATAATAGTAACGGTGCTGCAGAGAAGCAATTTGAAAAGACTTAGGATTCTATGCAATCAAAACTTGCGCGTTTAAAGAATGCGTGGGATGAGTTTGCAATGGGTCTTGCGAATAACGCGGTTTTAAAGGGTGCTGTTGATGCACTTACAAAATTATTATAGATAGTTAATAAACTTACTGGCGCGCTTGGTAGTGGCGCAGGTTCTTTCTTAAAATGGGCAGTTGCTATTAAGACCTTTGGAGCTTTAAAAAGAAGTTTCGGTGGCGGTGGCTTTATTGACAAAGCAGTTACTACTATTCTAAAAGGTTCAAGAATCGGGCAAACTATTATTAAGGGTGGATTAACTAGTGGTATTGATTTAGCTGGAAATATAGTAGCAGGTTCTCCTGAAGCTTAGGCAAGAGCAGAGGGTAAAACTACTATTATACCTAGAACTAGTCTTTTATCTGATATTTTTAACGGAAATTTAAAAAAGAAAATAGCCGATTTTAAAGATAAACATAATATTATTAAAGGTTTGGCATATGAAGATATCCCGTAGGAATTATGGAATATAGACCCAGAATATGCTGAGTCGTTAATGGAAGATACTAAAGTAGGAACTTCTTTATTTGATGCGTTAGGTAATAGTTTTTAGAAGACTAAGTTTGGTAGTGCTATTTCTACAAAAGTCGGTGCTCTTTTTGGAAAAGAAACTCTTAGTGGTGCGGCTACTTTAGGAGTGACTCTTGGTGGAATAGCGGTTGCAGTTGGAACGATAGTTGCAGCATATGCAGCTTGGTCAGAATTTTCTTTAGAAGGATAGCTTAAATAGGCTAAGAAATATTCTGAATAGATGGATAAGGTTGCTACGGCTGCAGAAGAAGCGAAACGGAAAACTTAGCAAGTATAGGAACAATATCAAGAAAAAACAACAGCTGTGCAAGAAGCAGAAACAGTTTAGGAAAGAAATAAAGCTATTTAGGAAAGAAATGATTATCTTAGTGATTTGCTATAGTAGAGTAATAAGTACGCTCAATACATATCTTCTACATTTGAAAATGGGCAATTAGTTTTAACTTTAGACGAAGCCTCTATTAGTGCCTTAGCTTAGAGCACTGCTGAAGGTGCTGCAAAAGCTAGCGCAAATGCTGAATTAGCCAAAGCTATGGTTGCAGGGAAACAAGCTGCAGTATATGAAAAGAAATATCAAAATGATAGAATAGATTTAGCTAATAAGCGTATATACGAAGGTATTGATGAGCATGGTTTCACTTCTTGGCGAGATATGACGGCCGAAGAAGTTGCAAGATATACTTAGTATTAGAATTAGGCTGCATAGGAACGCGTCGTTGAAAAAGGTTATGCAAAAACCGCTTTCGCGCGAATGCTAAATACATAGAATCTTTCTGATGAGATGTCTGACGCGGTTGCTTCCGCGATGGCAGAAACTTTTAATTCTGATGATTTCTTTAAAAGTTTACGTCGTTAGAAAAGAATTGATTGGTGGAGCGGTAATGCAACTACAGAACAGCTTCAAAATAGATACAGAGAGTTATATGGAGTAGAAGCTGAAACTACTGATAAAAAAGAAATAGCCTAGGCAGTAGCTTCTGCAGAAGTTATAAAGGATACATACGCAAATTTAATTGAAGAAATTTCTGCTGTAAGTAAAGAAGATTAGGGATTAAAATTATTACAAGTTATTTCTGGTACTTATGAAGGTAGTTTAAAAAATATTGGTGCTGAATTAAGTGAGCTTTTAACAAATGAAGATATTGTAAAAACTCTTATGGAAATGTTCGGCACTGAAGATACTACTGGATTAGCAAAAATATTAAATACTTATATTGAATAGATTGAGAAGACTAGAAAAGAATATGCTAAAAATGCTCTTAAATCTTTAATGTCTTCTGGTTTAAGAGATACAAAAGTTTTAACAAATTTTAGCAAGTTAGAAATTGCACAATAGAAAAAAGTTATCAAAATTGGTGAAACTTTAACTGATTACGGTAATAATTTTAGAAATCAAGTAGAAACCGCGATGATTGATGCAATGTCCTCGGAAGGAGGCATTGGTACAGAATTAGATAGTTTTATTGGTTCTTTGTCAGATAATATTATTTTAACTTTTTAGGCCATTAAAGATGGAAGTAATAGCGCTAATAAGGAAGTTTAGAATTTAGCTAATTCTTTAAAAAGTACTGGAGAAGAAGAAGGTATTTTCTCTAGATAGAATTTAGTACAATTTTATTTAACGACTAGTGAATTTGAAGATTTAAATGAATAGATTGAAAGTTTCATTGAAGAGAACGGGAAGATTACTCCATATAATATTCAAGAATTAGCAAAAGAAAGTAAATCTCTTGCAGTATTACTTGATAATGATATTATTTCTGCAAATGGTTTAGCGAAAGCGTTTTAGGCTTTTAGTAAAGGTAATATAGCGATTACTGATTTAAATGAAAATGTACTTAAAGTATTAGATAGTTTTGAAGGCTTAACAGATATAGTTAGTAGGGCTTAGAATTTTATTAAGAATTTTGATCCTGGTGAAGATTGGGGAGAATCTTTTGACTTTATTGAATCTGCAATTAATTCGATGGAAGAATTAATAAGTTCAAGAGAATTAGGAAATCCTCAATTGTAGAACTATTGGAAAGCTATATTTACTACTACTCCTGATGATTTAGAAGGTTGGGAGAGAGGAATTGAAATATTAAAAACTCTTCAAGAATGGAACGGAGGCAGATTTTGGACTAATGTCATGGGAGCCAGTTTAGATGAAGAAACTGGTGTCATGACTAATATGGGCGCGGAAGGCTTTACTAGTAAAGAATATAGAGCTTTGATGTAGAAAAGGGCAGATGCCTATACTAAAGCTAATAATTTACCCGATTTTACTGAAGATTATCTTAATATGCAATTCTAGAATATGGCAAACCATGATTATGGCATTGTCAAAGAATTAGCAGCCAATGATGTAAAAGCAATTGCAGAAATTTATAAAGAAACTTTTGGAGATGCAAAACCGTCTTAGGCAGATATACAAGCTATAGCAGATGGTTTAGGAATTACTCCATAGTAGGTTTTAGATGCCTATAATGAGAAATATGGAAGTAATCTATAGTTTAAAGAATTAGCAGAAAAAGTTGTAAGAGATATATCAGAATCATTTAAAGAAATAAAAGAAAGCGGTAAATATGGTGAAACTGCAAAAGAAATTATAAATAGTTTAGGTATTAAAGATGGCCAATTTGATATTGGAACTTTAAAAGCTAACGTTAAAGAAATAGTACCTGAAGTTCAAAATGGTTCTATAAGTGCTGAAGATTGGATTAATTAGTTTATTGGTTCTGAAGGAATAACTGTTCCAATTAGTTATTAGGTTCTTAAAGAAGAGAATGGTCAAATATCTTTTGATTCAAAAACAACAGATGTAACTGTTAAAAATATAGAAGAACTTGAAACAGTAATATAGACAATATAGGATAATGCTAATAGTTTAAATGCTGCAGTTTTAGTTGGAGATTTAGAGGATGCAAAAAAAGCTGCTGACGAATTAATAGAAACTATAAAAACTGAAAATAAAGTTACTCTTGATTATAGTGCCATAAACGACGCAATTACATACGCAGGTCAGTTACAAGCTAGTTTATCTACAGATGCTAGTAAAACAGTTACAATTACTGAAGTCTACAAAACTGGAGGTAATACTTCAGGAAGTAATAAAGCTGGTAGAGAATATCCAAATAATGATTGGAGTAGCCCCGGGTCAGCTGCAGGTGGTATTGTATCTTATGCATCCGGTGCGCGGCGTGTAAAACCTGGTGTAGCACTTACTGGTGAAGAAGGTCCTGAGCTTGTATGGAATAAAAATGGTGGTTATGCTTATCTTGTTGGTAAACATGGACCGGAATTTGCTAATTTAGTACCTGGTGATTAGGTATTTCCTGCAGACGAAACTAAAGATATAATTAATCGTGGTGTTACCCCCTCTCTTGCGAAGGGAGGAAAAATTACGGCAGCTGGAGTAGAGACTACAGTTACATCAAGTACTATTTGGTCACCTGGCGATAACAATGGTAAGGGTTCCGGTAGTGACCAAGATAAAGAGAAACTTGAAGAGTTTAATATGGACCTCGATAAATATTATAATATGGTCGAGGATATTAATGAGCTTCTTCGTCTACGCAATCTTCTAGAAAAAGACTACAACCAACTTCTTAAAACTGAAGGGAAAACTGGTAAAGAGATTTATGATAATTTAAATCGTTAGTTAAAACTTTTAGAAGAACGTTCTAAAATAGTCGCAGACCTCGCAGAAAAACGCAAATAGCAAATTATAGATGAAGTTGCTGCTAATCAAGAATATCAAAAATATGCTTGGTGGAATAATGAAGATTTAACTATTGAAATTGATTGGGATCTAGTAACTTCTATAACTGATAAAGATGAGGGTGGAAAGGTAAAAGATTATCTTTCTAAACTTGAAGATTTTCAATCTAAATATGATGATATGATTGAATAGTTAGAAGAAATAGAAGATACTATTCAAGATATTAGAGAGCGCGGGAAGGATTAGTACAATACTTTAGAAGAACGAGTCCGTGATGCTTTAATTAAACAAATTCAAGATAAAATAGATGAACTTTAGGATGTAGATAAGGCAATAAATGATACGAATCAAAAATTATTTGATTCAATGCAAGAAACTTTGTCTATGCAGCGGCAACAAAGAGATAATGCAAAAACAGAAGAAGGATTAACAGACAAGGAAAAGCGTCTAGCTTATTTACAATAGGATTCTTCTAATGCGAATGCTCTTGAAATTGCAAAGTTACAAGAAGAACTCGCAGATGAACGTCAAAATTATACTGATACGTTAATTGACTAGAAGATTAGTGAACTTCAATAGCAAAATGATTAGGCGCAAGAACAACGTCAAGAATAGATTGATTTAATGCAAAGATCTCTTGATTGGCAAGAGAAGTCTGGTGCTTTTTGGGATACAGTATATCAATATATTAGTGAAGGTACTGATGCTATTGGCGCATTAGTTAAATAGAGCGAATTAGAACGACTTTTAATGTCTGCTGAACCTTGGGATAAACTTTCTGAAGAGCAAAAATTAAATTGGGTTAACGATTTAATGGATTAGGTTGCTCAAGGTATTGCTTATCTTGAAATGCAGAGATAGTTAGAAGATATTGGAACTAAAGAAGGAACTTCAATTAGTTTTACTAATGCAAATGGATAGACTTTAACAGGGAAAGTAGATAAGAATGGTAACGTAGTTGTTACTAATAGCGATGGGTCTACAATAACTTATAAAGATGTATTCTAGGATTATCACGGAGCTTATAGGACCTTTGAAACTTCTGGAGAAGCAAAAGCTGCACCGAAGCCAACTGTGGGTACTTCTAAACCAATCACGGGTACTTCTAGTCCGACTACAGGAACTTCCGGTCAAGGGGTCCCTAAGATGCCTAAGAGAACAGTAGAATCTAGTTGGACTAGTGATGAAACATGGCATTGGCATAAAGTTTTTTACGATGGTAAATTAAGCGAAGAGAGAGATAGCCAAGGAATGCATGATTGGGGATATGTACCAGGAGCACCATCTAATATTAGAAGATGCTCAGTTTGCGGCAGAACTAAACAAATTTCTACAACACTAAGTAGTACTTCCGGTGGCGGTACTCTTGGTGGCGGTGGGGGTGGTAGAGTAATGCTTCGCTATGCCTCTGGTGGTCTTAATACTCAAGCTGGCCCAGCTTGGCTTGATGGTACAGCCTCAAATCCAGAACTCGTTCTTAACGCACGTGATACACAAAATTTTATTGAGTTAAAAGACGTACTTGCGGATATGCGTAAGAATGGAGGCCTTTCCTTAACTGGTGGAGATAATTATTATAATATTTCCGTAAATGTTGATTAGATGAGTAGTGACTATGATGTGGACCGTGCAATTGACCGCATTAAAGCTCGAATCGCGCAAGATGGCGCTTATCGTAATGTAAATACTCTTTCTCGACTTCGATAAATTTAAATAACGAAATAAATAGAGTAGGGTTTTAAAAACCCTACTTTATTTATAGAGTTAAAGCGACAAATAGATATAAAGCGATAAAGGAGGAATGACATATGCCTATTAAGGGTGATTTTATATCTTTTTCATATAATGGTGTCCATTCTACCGATTTGGGGATTGTACATGTAAGTTCATCTGACAGATATGCAGATGCATTACTTCCTACAATTCAAGATAAAACCGTTTAGGTTCCCGGTAATGATGGCACTTATTTTTTTGGCAGTTATTATACACAAAGACCTATTACATTAAATGTTGCATTTGATAATGTAGGTGAGGATTAGATTAGACTCACGCGCAAAGTATTTGGAGATAAGAAATCTCATCCGTTAGTATTTGATGAGGAACCATATAAAGTATACTATGCGAAAGTAAGCGGAACGCCTCAATATAATTATGTTCCTTTTAATAACTATGACGAGGATAAAGCTACGAAACCGCGTATTTATAAAGGAGAAGGTACTATTACTTTTATTTGTTATGAGCCATTCGCGCATTGTCCAAATTAGTATAAATATTTAGATACTTGGATGGTTAATGGACAGTATTATCAAGTTACAATAACATCAGAACAATATAGTGGGCATGAAACAAATTATTATGTTGTTGTTGATGGAGAATATGTATAGTGTACAAGCTAGGATGCCTATGATAGTACAAAAACATATTATAAGTTAGGTAGTAATGGTCCTTCTTGGTATAAATATAATAATAAAAACGAATGGAATTATGGTGCAGGATTATTAAGTAGTTAGGACACATATGATAATTTTACTGGTGGAAGCTTCAAAACGTATAATCCTGGTGATTTAGAGGCGGATTTTAAATTTATAATACCTATTAATTCTGGTATAACTGGAATAAAAATTACCGATGGAACAAATGATTTAAGTAGTTATACTTTACTCTTAAATGCAGTTACAGCAAAAGGTAATGATACTTAGTTATTATTTAATTCGCGTACTAATTTGATTGAGGGGTTAGACGCACAGGGCGCGCGGACGATGAATTTATATAATGAGTTTATTCAAAGCGGGCACTGGTTTAGAATACCGATGAATGAGACTAATAAAACTTGGTATTTTACTCCTATATTTTCTGCGGCATACAGTGGAATAGCAAATTTAGAGTATGATTATCTTTACTTCTAATATGAGGTAAGAATTATGAATATAGTTAAAAAACCTTATGAAATAAGTATCTGGAAAGATGTACTTATGTATGTAGGTACACCAATAGAAGGTAAAACTTCGCCTACTTCTAATTTGGCAGATTTATCTAGTGTAGATTATTAGTATTACGATGAAGCACGACTTGCAACGATTGGTTCGGATGTTATGACATCACCCGCGCGGGCGGTAAATCCAGTTTTTAAGAAGAACATAAATGGCACGGAAACTTTAACTTTTGATATGTATTATCAGTATGAGGATATTGAAAGTGGGGAATTGGTGCGGAATCCTTTAATTGATTTAGTTATTGACGAGAGGAAAGTTAAGTTATATTACGAAGATTAGTGGTATGATTTTATCGTTAAGAAAGATGACGAGAAGGGTAGGGATTATAAATATTCCTATACTTGCACTGGTCTTGCGGCTAATGAATTAGGTAAAACTGGATTTAATATTGAACTGGATACTGAGTTAGAGAATAATATGGGAACGGTGCAGGAATTAGGCGCATCAGTCCTGTAGGGTTCTGACTGGTAGCTTGCGCAAGAAGGGCAAGAGATAATTCAATAGACTAATGAAGAAGCGTTATATAGCTTAGTATTAACCAGCGCAATTACTACTGCTAAGAAATTAGATGGCACTAACTTTGGCAGTGATATACCAATTGGCGCGCGTATATATGTATATTATACTCCTTATATGAATTAGGAAAAAGATTACTTCTAGTTTATATATGTAAATGGCGATACAGGGACTTTAATGCCGGACTTATTAGAAGATAAGATTACTATTTATTGTAATGATACAAGAACTTATGATTTATATGTATCTAATGTAACTTGGACTAATGAAAGACCTAATTTTGCTATCGGCAATCCTACTGTCGCGTAGTATAGAGGTTTAAGATACATTAGAAAATAGCTATCTACTTATGACCCAGTATTAGAATAGACTGTTTTAAAATATACTAGAAATAATACAGAGTATTATGGGTATACTACTACTGATTATATTGATACCACAACTGTTTAGAACTATATTTATAATTCTACTAATTTTGCGGGTACTTCTTACTGGGGAATTTATGGTAATAGTAGTAGTAAGTCTATTAAAGCGGAAGTATTTCCTAGTGTAAAAGTTAGTAATACAGATTTAGAACGTGCGGGCTATTTAGTTGCTTAGTTCGGCAATACTGATGCACGCCTTATGAATGAGGGTATTGTTTAGAATTATTCACGTATTAATGTTTTTACTAAAGGAGAAAAATATAGGTTACGTATTAAGGTTGGAACTGTTAATGGAAATAGTTTTACTCCTTTGACAGGAAGTAATTTGCCTTTTAACTGTATTGTTAAGAAATATAAATTAGTTGATGTTGATACCCCAGCAGAAGATGTAATTTATTTTAATTCTAATGATAATTCTACTGCAATAAGTGTAGATAGTGATGACTATACTATTTTAGATATGGAGTGTCTAAATTCTGCCACATGGCGCGAACTTAAAGATACGGTTGGCGTATTCTTTAGTTTAAAAGTTGGCAGTGATACTAAATATTATATTAAAGATGTTTAGTTTTATAAATATATTGTGGGTAAAAATGGCGTGATTGTTGCGCCAGATGATCCAGTAGAGAATTTGCCGGATATACGTATTGAAACTAAATATCATTTTTATGACCCCGCGCAAAATATAGGCAAGTTAATTCCGGAAGATTATATTTTTAGTGAAGAAGACCCATCTCTTTATACTCCATTATATGGGACTGGAGAAAGCGAATTTGAGAAAGTTCGTAGTATTACAGCTAAAGAATCAAATAGATTTAATTTACTTTAGGAATTAAGTGAAACTTTTGAATGTTGGGTTAGGTTTGAGGTTGAGCATGAGACAAACGGACGTATCTCAATAGAAGAGTTTGACTATTACGATTTGGTTAATCTTGCAGAGGGCGTGAGCACTACTGGGTACTATATTTATGATTGGTATAATAAATAGTACGTTGCACCTACTGAGCAAGAGGCTATAAAAGGGCAAAAGTATTATTAGAAAGTATCACGTCGGCGCCAAGTAAAGAAAGTAATTTTCTATAAAGAGATTTTAGTTGATAACTATGCGGGATTTAAGTATGGTATTAATTTAAAAGATAATAATCGTACTTTAGATAGTGAATAGATAGTTACGAAGATTATTGTAAAAGATAATACTTGTGATTAGGCTGAAAATGGTTTTTGTTCTATAGCGCGAGCGGTAGATAATCCAATAAAAGAAAACTTCGCTTATAATTTTGATTATTTTACTTCTCATGGCATTATTGATTAGTCTACTTTAAATAATGATTTATATTTAGAGATTAATGGAAGTATTGGGTTATATCCGAGGCTTTCGCGTTTAAATAAAGAACGAAATAGTTTAATTGATTCTGCGGCTCCTCTTGCGAATTCTATTGATGATTTAAATTCTAAATATTAGGTTGCGGTATTAGAATATAACGCAGCAGAAAAAGAATTATAGCGAATGAAAGATCCGCAAAGCGGAACTATTTATCAATATACGCATTATAGATATGAAGATTTCTATAATTAGATTGGGCGAGTTGAAGGGAATGCTAATGTTCCTTCTTATGGTAATGAGATTTATTATATTAAAGCTGGTAGTGCAAATTTAACTATTGCCCCAGATAGTGGAAATTTACTTTATGTAATACATACTTCTGATGTTACCCCATAGAGTGGAAAAACTTATTATTATATTTCTGGTAGCAAATTTGTGTTATTTGCTTCTAGCAAATTTAGAGATACAGCTGAATATTATGAATAGGTTAGCGCGCGAGGTACTACAGGAACTTATTTTTAGACTGCGGCCACTACAACAAAATTAACTTTTACTGGTACGAGTTCTACTGACGAAGTTTATATTTATGGTGCTGCACGTAGGCGTATTCCAGACTTGGGTGATGAAGATTATATTGATGATAATTTTACCATTTCTACTTTAGAAAAAATAACAACGCAAGAAGCTAATAAAACTTAGGCGCAAGAAGAAATGGAGCATTATGGCGCGGATTTAGAAACAACTCAGGCGCAATATGATAGTATTTAGGATTAGCTTAAAACTATCGCTAATGCTACAGATGAAGTAGAAAAAGAATTCAATGTAAAGTATGCAAGATATATACAAGAAGGTTCATGGACAGATGATAACTATATGGATGATGATTTGTATTATCTTGATTCTTTAGCAGTATTATATTAGTCTGCATATCCGAAAGTAAGTTATAATTTTAGTGTAATAGATTTAAGCCAGCTTGAAGATTATGAACTTTATAAATTTGATATAGGGCATAAAACTTATGTCGAAGATATAGAATTTTTTGGGTATTAGATAATAAATGGCCTTAAAACACCTGTAAGAGAATAGGTTGTAGTTACTGAAGAAAGTTTATATCTTGATGAACCAGATAAAAATTAGTTAAAAGTTTAGAATTATAAATCTCACTTTGAAGATTTGTTTTAGCGCATTACCGCGGCGACACAAACCCTTGAATATCATAGTGGTGAATATGGGCGAGCGGCTGTAGCTGTGACCTCAAATGGTGAAGTAAGTCAGACTGTAATGCAAAAGACTTTAGCTAATAGTTCTTATGTTATTACTAATTCTAGAGATTAGTCTATTACTTGGGATGATACTGGTCTTTAGGCGGTTAATTTAGGCGATCCTTTATAGATAACTCGTTTAGCCAGCGCTGGTCTTTTGGTCAGTGCTGATGGTGGCTAGACTTGGGGAGTTGCTATTAGTGGATATGGTATTAATACTAATTATTTAACTGCTGGTGTTATTGACGCAGATAATATCAATATTATGTCTGGTGCATATCCTACTTTTAGATGGGATAGTAGTGGTTTAAATGCTTACGGTTTTACTACTGATAGCTAGGGCAATATATTAAGTTATGATCCAACTAGGTTTGTAAATTATAGCCGTTTTGGTTTGTATGGAGTTAATGGATTACTTAATCCTGATATAGATAGTTTAGAAGATATAGAGAATAGTGCAGCATTTGCCTTAACTTGGAACGGCTTATTTATGCGTGCGCAACATAGGGACGGTTTTGTACGAGTTAGTCCTACGGAAGATTTCGCGGTCTATTAGACAGTAATAGAAAATAATACTAATACTGATATATTACGTGGTAAATTTGGCCTTATAGGAGAGGACAGTACGAGCGGGGAAGAGATTTTTGGACTTGCGCTTTATAAGCAAGAACTAGATGAATATAATTAGCCAATTCCTACTGTTCTTACACAATCTGATGGCACTTTATGGCTTTTAGATTCTATGCGAATAGGAACTCCAACTCAAACAAATACTATTTATATTGGTGTTGGAGAAGTCGATACTACTCCTGGTGCTAATCGTTATAAAGTAATTAATGTTAACGATAATAATAATTAGGAAAAATTTATTGTTTATTCAGATGGTACCTTAAAAGCTTCTGGAGTCAGTATTGAAGGTTATATTAATGCTACTAGTGGTTAGATTGGTAATATGACAGTAGATGGTATTTAGGAAACTGTTGGGGTTAGAATTTAGCCAGGAAATACGGAATTTAAATATAATGGCAGTAGTGCGACACCTGCAAGTATGACTTTTAATGTCACTCATGGATTAACCGGTACTATAACTTATAAGTGGTATTTATATAATAATATTAATCAAATAGATAGTCATCAAATACTTGGTGCGACAGGTAATTCTTATACGTATACTTTTAATTCTGCTGATTTTAATAATGGAATAACTTATTTGAAAGTCAAAGTATTTGTAGATGAAAATTTAACTACTGAAATTGTTTATAGTGATAGAATTACGTTATCTTATGTTGTTGATGGTGAAGATGGCGCGCCTGGGCATGATGGTGAAGATGGTGCACCAGGTATTTCTTATACTTATGCTATTAATAGTTCTCTTGGCAATGTAATTAATATAGATAATTTGCCTTCTGGTACAAGTGCGACAACTATTACTGGACATATTTATATGACTGTTGGCGGTGCAAGTACAGAAGAAATAACTGGTACAAATTGGGTGTGGTATTATCAAAAAAATAATACTGGTAATTTTACTTAGTTAACTGGCGCGACTACTAATTCTTTTTCTTTAGATTTAGTAAATCCTTCTATTATTGGAGCTTGGGATAGTCTTAAGTTTTATTTTACAGCCAGTGTAGATGTTGATGGGTTAGATGTTGATAATACAGGTTCTTAAAGGAGTAAAATAAAATGAGTGTTGTAAATTTATCAAGTAGTCAAGTAGATATTACAAAAGTCTAGAATGGCACTCCTGGTACACCTGGACTTAATGGCTATAATTAGGCTACTATATATTTATATGTTCGTGATGATAGCGCGCCATCGGCACCCGCTGATGGATTAATATATGATTTTGCAACTGGTACTTTTAAGACTGGTAGTATTGGAAGTTGGAGTCAAACATTTCCACCGGATAATGGGTAGCCTTGCTTTGTTGCAGTTACTATCGCGATTAGTAACCAATCTACTGATGAAATTGATCATGATGACTGGACAATTCGTAAATTAGTCGAAGATGGTGGGGATGGCTAGCCAGGTCTTAATGGATATAATCAGGCTACAATATTTTTATATAAAAGAAGTTCAACCGCACTTGGTCAACAAGATACGCCTACTGCTACTAGTTATAATTTTGAAACTGGCGTTTTAACTGGATATACTTAGGGTTGGAATACATATATTCCTAGTGGTAATGATCCATGTTATGTAAGTAGTGCGGCAATAATTGATAGAAATAATCCAAGTACTTCTATTACTTTTGTGACTCCAACTAAATTAGTTGAAGATGGTGCTGATGGAACTAGTGTTACAATTACAAGTACTTCTCATTCTGGAACTGCTACCACAGTTAATTTTAGTGATGGTACTAGTATTACAATTGAAGACGGTACAAATGGAAAAGAAATTAGTACAATAACTGAATATTATAAAGCTGGTAATTCTAGTACTATAGCACCGACTGGAACTTGGAGTACTAGTGTTGTAGTTCCTACTGCCAGTAATCCATATTTATGGAATTATGAATATATTACTTATTCTGATTCTACACATAGTGAAACTAGTAAACGCATAATTGGTACATATAGTGCGCCAGGTAGCCCTGGCCAAGATGGAAAGGGTATTAGTGCTGTAACAAATTATTATGCAAAAACTAGTACTACAGCCGCGCCATCTACAAGTTCTTAGGATTGGATTGCTTGTCCGCCTGGAAGTATTCCAACAATAGATTAGACAGATAAATATTTATGGAATTATGAGCATACATTGTATACTGATAATACAACTAGTGATACAACGCCACATATTATAAGTATGTATGCTAAAGACGGTGAAGATGGAGAAGATGCTGGGAAATTTACTATTCATACTAATTATGAAGAAATACTAAAGTTTAATAGTAATTCATAGAACTCAAATACCATTACTTATAGCTTCGCGCCTTCTTCAGAATTGTAGATCGGTGGATATGATTTAATTGAATTATCTAATATTCCTATAGTAGAATATAGCAAGGTCAATATTGATTCAACTACTTTTAATGCGAACAAAACCTTATATTATTATAAAAATAATTAGAATGATTATGTACAATGTACTAATAGCACTGTATATAGTTCATCTACATAGTATTATATTAGAAATACATATTTTACAATATAGGTTCAAATAAGTAGTTATAAATTAAATGAAATTATAAAACCTGCTTATTATGAACGATATTTATACAATAAATTAAATACAGATGATGAATATTATTATTATTTTAACTTTTAGAACTTATATTTAGACTTATATGATGGAAGTTTAAATAGTAAAATAAATGATACTGATTTTATTGTTGCTGATGTTATTACTAATTTAAAACTATTTTTTGAATCTTTTAGTAGTGAAGATATAATTATTTTTATTTAGGTTCATCAATTAGATGCTTCTATTTTAAATGCTGAAAAATACATTCAAATTAAAAATGGTTTAAATGAATAGATGGTTAAATTTTCTGTTAATGCGGCAGATATTACTGCTGCTATAGAAAATACTGGGTTAAGATTTGATTTAGAGGGTCTAACAGTTACTAACGGTGGTTTTAAAATTCAAACTGGCAGTAATAATAATTATACAGATGTATTTTTTATTGATGAGAATACTGGACGTTTATATATGAATGGTGACGGCGTATTTAGCGGCACTATTCATGCAACCGATGGAGAATTTAGTGGCACTATAACTTCTAATAATGGTAATATTGGTGGTTTTGAAATTAGTGAGCATTCTATTTCTTCTAATGATTTAATATTAAATTCTAGCTATACAGAAAATGGAGTTGTTAAAGAATCTAGTATTACTGTAAAGAATATAGATATAGGTAACGGCGCGCAAGTAAGTGGTTCAGTCACGGTAGGAAATTTAAAATTATTAAATCCAAATGAGAATAATGGTAATGTACTTACTTTAGTAAATGGCAATACTAATTATTTTACTCTCACTAATGAAGGAAATGTTATTGGTAATAATTGGTCAATATAGGATACTTAGAATGGAGTTGTGGCCGATTTTGGGAAAATAATCGCGCATGATGGAGAATTTAGTGGAACAATTCATGCGACAGATGGTGATTTTAGTGGGTCAATAACTTCTAGTGTTATAAATGCTTCTACTATTAATGCAGCAAGTTTTGTAACTGAAAAAACTAGGGCAATGGGCGGTACTTTTATATTTAAGCCCACTTTTGAAATAGAAAATATCGAGACTACTTCTACTGCCAATACATTAAAAATTACTTTAAATAATGATAGTAAAAACTATATTCCTGATAGTGAAACTGGAAAAGATATAATTATAGGTTTATCAGGTGATGATACTCGCTATGGAAAAATAACTAGTAAAAATAATAATATCATAGATGTTTATTTATGCAATACTGATTATAGTACAGTTTTAACTTAGAAAGATAAATATAATACTGCTACTATTTTTGGGTATGGCGCGTAGACGGATTTATTAATTGGTATAAATTCTGATGATAATAATATGGTATTGCCGCCACGTGCGTTAGTGATGGAAGAATTCACTAATTTAATTAATAAAAGTGATACCGGTGATATTGATTATAATATTAGATTATTACTTGGTGATTTGAGTGGCGCGCCAGAAGGCATCGGTTATGGTTTATATGCTGATAATGTATTTTTACGCGGCAGCTTAACAACAGCTGGTAATAGTGGTAGTAATAATAATTATGCAGGTATTAATACTCAGCGCACCATTTCTTTTAATTATAATGATTGGAGTGCTGGAATTTCTACTGGCGAGCAACCAGTTATATACACAGATGATAATATTATCTTTTGGGGTGGCGCGAATGGCACTGAGGATGGGTAGATTAGAACATCTCCCTTTATTGTTACTGATAAAGGTAATGTTTTCGCGCGAAGTGGCGAATTTAAAGGTAGTGTAATTAGTGATTCATTAATTACTAATACTATTATAAAGGCTCCTATTATTTGGGGCAATAATTCTGCTACAAATGAGCCCACTTTAAAAATTTATAATACTGATAATACAAAAGGTGGTATTGGTTTTTATAAGTAGATAGGAAATATTGATGAAGAAAGTGGTGAAACTAATGATATTTTAACTTTAGTTCTTTCAGACAATGGTTTTTATTACGATAGTTAGGTCGTACCTTTTATTAATTTTAATGGTGGTTAGATTGGTGTTAATGTTACTAATATTAATACTGGTACTACTATTTTAAGATAGAATTATTTAGAAGATGGATTAAGTTATATCCAGTTAAATAATGGTGTTAACGGCGTTAAAATAGCTAGCAGTAATGCAAATGTAGAAATTTTAACTAATGAAATTATTAATGATGCCGCTATAGTCACTAATAAGAATAGTATGATAGTAACAAATGGAAATGAAATGTTAAAATATGCAGTAAATAATGGATATTATTGCTTGTATGTTGAGGAGTAAAAGGAGGAAAGAATAAATGCCAAGTATTAATATTAGTTCAATGACTAGTTATTATGGAAGTGCAACTACTAATTCTTTTGGAAGCGGTACTGGAGCTTCTAGCGCTGCGGCAATTGCAGATGCAAAAACAAGTTCATTGTATCCAGACAACCCTTCACCACTAAATAATTCTGGTGGTATTTATGGTTCAAATGTTTTTGGAAGTTCACGTAGTGGTATATATTATTCAGGTGTATCTAGTCGTTATATACAAAGTGAGGGAGAGTATTACGCTACAGCCACTTCTCATTATGATGGTACAATGTATCAGCTTAAATTAAATTTTTCTCTTTCTAATGTTCCAGCTGCCAATTTAATTGCAAGTGCAAAATTAAAATTTTCATGTTCTGGAGATACCAGTTCTTCTTATGCAATATGTAATGGTGGAAGTACTTTTTTTGTTAGATATAATGATAGTAATATTTTCTCTAATGCAAAATCTTTTACTCCTTCTTCAGCAAGTACCGGAATAGATATTACAACAATCTTTAAAAGTTGTATTCAAAATGGGCAAGGTTATATTACAATCTTATATCCAAATGATACTTGTAATAGAAGTGCAACTGTTACAATATCAGGTACTCCTGTAATTGAATATGCTATTACTTATACAAATTGCGGCGCGCCCACTTCTGTGTCTGCTTCTGCTGCTATTCAAAAGCCTTCAAGTGCTGTAGATATTTCTTGGAGTGGTGCGACAGCTGGCAATAATATGACAATATAGAATTATACAGTATATTGGAAAGTAGGTGAAGCTCCTACTACCTCTTCTTATACTGGAAGTGCCACTTCTACTTCAAGTCCATATAGTTTTACTGTTCCGTCAAATGCGACTCGCGGTAGTACTTATTATTTTAAAATAGTTACTAATGGTAGTGTTAGTGGATATAGTTCTGGGATTAGTTCCGCGTAGTCTACTGTTACAATAAATAGTTTACCTGTCGCACCAACGGTTACGGCTAGTAGTAGTCGTGTAAAAAGTAGTGGTAGCACAGTAACTTTTACAGTTACAGCTGGTACAGATCCTGATACGAGCCAAACTAAAACCTTATATTACGCGACTGCTGCAGATGGAACAAAAACATTATTTACTTCTCCACTTACTACTCCTACATTAAATTCTGCAGTTACTTATTATTTTTGGACTTATGATGGTTTAGAGTATAGTTCTTCTTATACTAGTAAAGCTATTACAGTAAATATTGCTCCTTCTATTGGCGATTTTAATATGACAGCAATAGCTACTTTTACTCCTACAGTATAGAACCGCTATTATGTTAAAAATATTAAGTTAGATACTCCAACAATAACTAAAGATCCTTCCGCTACATTAACTTATAGTTGGAAATTTCTTACAGGTACAGCTACTAGTTCTAGCGCGCCAAGTACTGCATAGACTGTTTTTGGTAATGCTACTTCTTATAGTAATTTAGATGTTACTACTGGTGGAGTTGGTTTTAATAATTCTTATCGAGTATAGCTAACTGTTACTGATGATTTAGGAGAAAGCGTAGCAAAGATAAGTACTAATGCTTTTTGTATACCTTCCGCACCAACCATTACTGTCTATAATTAGTTGGCTAGTTCAAATGTTTCAACTGCTAATACGGCATACTTTGGACGATATATACGAATTTATTATAATCCAACTAATAATAATGGTTTAACTAAAAAATTGTAGTATAAAACTTCTTCAGCTACAACTTGGACAGATATAAGTTTAACTGGTACTGAATATAGTGATGTAGATTTAAATGCTTTAACTAGAGATACTGCTTATACTTTTTAGGTAGTATTTACTTGCAATAGTATTACTAGTACAACTAGTACCTTTACTAAAACCCGCGCGGCGGATATAACTCCTTAGACAATTTCTGCTACACCACAAACTGGTACTAGTATTAAGCCTTATACTAATTCTTTATTTAATATAAGTTTTACAAATTAGCCGTTAGCATTTACTAATCAAAACAATGTACCAACCACTTATGCAGAAATATATACCATAAGTTTAGAATATGGTGGTCGTAGTCTAAGTTTAAATAGTACAGGGACTGATGCTTCTGGTACAGTGACTGGAACTTGTACATTAAACAATAAAGCAACCTCTGATTGGATTACATTAATTAGTGGGAGTGGAACATCTGCACCAAATTCTACTTATAATGTAAGTTTAAAAATAACGGCTTAGAATTCTTTTGGAGAATAGTTTTAGAATGTAGCTACAATAGTTTTAGATTTTATAGAAGGAATCAATACTATTGGCACCGCGCAATTATAGATAAAAACCGGTACAAGTTCTTGGAAAGCTATTCCAACTAGTTATAGAGTTTCTTCTTTTACTAGTCGTTATCCAACTTTTGAAACTTAGACTTTAAGAATTGCTTTTTCTGGATTAAAAACTTATGCAAATCAAGTAGCAACTGTATATTTTATGCTTGGAAATACATAGTTAAATTTTATAACTATTTCTGCTTCTGAATGGACGGCACCAAGTACAGCAGGTAATTATCTATATACATTAAATGGTACGAAGTATATTGAGTATATTCTTCCAGCTTGCGCGTCAGAAGCAACTAGAGATTATTCTGTTTATATTGTCCTTGCAAATAATAACAATGGCACAATTAATGGAAGTAGTAGTAATAATTTAAATACTACATCTTTTCATAGGTTTTCACCTACTTCTATTAATTTTAGTATAACTGACGCATCAGAAAGTAACGATAATTTTACTACCACTTGGACTTGTACGGATTTTGGTGGATCTGTTCAAAATACGAAATATAGTAATTCTTATTCAAGTATAGTCACGCAATTGTAGTATTGTGCTACCCCTACTGGTACATATACTGATTTAGGTAGCTCTACTTCTTTATCTAATGTTGGTACTACTAGTATGAGCAGTACTGGTACTTTACAAGGGGCCACTAGTGGAATTAATTTAGATATTGTCTATTTCGGCGCGAAGGTGACAGTTAATTTAAGATTTACTCAGATAGATAGTGCTACTCCCACAGGAACTTCTACTTATACTTATTATTATAAAAATCAAAAAGTATTATATCGTGCTACGCCTAATTTATTATATGGTAAAAATTACTTTGTTTTGAATGCAACCGCGCCAGCTAACGGGGTTACTGATCAAATTTTAGAATTACATGAAACAGCGACTCGAAAAACAGTTTATATTGGAGATTTAGTTAAAGGAACTCTTACAATTACTAATAATGGTTTAACTATTGATAATTTTATTATTAATGGTGGGACTTGGGACAGTTAAATTTTAAAATTGTTCTTAAAATTTGCTTTTTTATTTGATTTGTGGTATAATATATATAGAAAGTAAAAGAAGGAGTATTTAAATGAAACTTATTGAGGTCTTTGATATTTTAAATATACGAAATAAGCTGGTAGATAAAAAGCTTCCAATAAAAACTAGTTATAAATTGAATCGACTTTTTAACGAATTAGAAGTTGAGTCAAAATTTTTTAACGAAACATTAGAAAAAATTATTGATGAATACGGACAAAAAGATGAAGCTGGTAACTTTATATTAACCGATAATGGCCAAGGTGTAAAGATTAAAGAAGAAAAATTTTCTGAATGTAAAAACAAAATTGATGAACTAAGTAACGTAGAAATTCACTTAGATTATGAACCGGTATTTAGTTTAGATGAATTAGATGGGTTAGATTTAGAAATGAAATATATAAATCTTCTAATACCTTTTATTTCTGAAAATTAAATATTTCGCGCGAGGTAATATTCTAAGAGGTCAAAATTAAATTACCTCGCGCATTTTTTTATTTGGAGGTTAGCTAAATGGCTAATAGATTATAGGTAAGACACGGAAGTACCTCTCCAACCAATAGTGATTTATTGCCTTATGAACTTGGTTGGGACGGCAACGACTTATATATTAATAATAATGGTACTATTAAAAATGTGGCGGAACATATAGCTTCTGGATATTTGCCATTAACTGGCGGAACATTAACTGGTAATTTAAATATGGGTACTACATCTATGGTTAATGGCGCGCAAATAATTTGGCATAGTAAACATAATAATGATAATACTTCAAGATAGATTTGGGCCGGATACGCAAATGACGCAAATACTTTTTATTTATACGATTATACAAATTAGAATAGAATAATATAGAGTACTGCTGCTGGAAATACTACTTTTTATGGAAATTCAACCAGCGCTACAAAAGCTACTCAGGATGGAAACGGGGATACTATTAGTAGTACCTATTTAAAATTATCTGGTGGCACAATGAGTGGTGATTTAACAATTACAAAAGCTGGTGAAGTTAATATTTATGCAAATAATACTACATAGGGCCATAAGATTAGTTTATGTGCTGGTGCGTCTGGTAAAGGTGGAATTTATGATAATACAAATTCCAAATGGATAGTATATGCAGAAACTAATGGCGCGGTAATTTTAAATGGTGGTGCGAATTAGATTATTACTAAAGGTACTGTAGGGACTCGTAGTGTGTATGTAACTACTTCAGCTTCTGTACCATCTGGTGCGGTGGCGGGAGATATAGTATTAGTAAAGGTATAAAGATATGGGCTCTTATACGTTGACAAATACCGGTAAATATACTGGTTTTAAAATGGCAGGATATTGGAATTCTACTTGGAGTAATGTAGAATATAATAGTAGTATAAATAGTACTTATAATGGTTATGTTTGTCATTCTACCGATTCTGGACTTACTCATTTTACTAACTTACTTTTTAATGCTACAACTCTAGCTAGTTTAAGAACTAAAACGGTTACAAAAATATAGTTTTATTTATATTTTAGTAGTACAGATAATACTGATATTAGACTTCGTTTTAAAAGTAATAGTACTGCATCTGATTTTACTACACCTGGTTCAGATATTCTTACCACTACTGCTTCTAGTTCAAAAAATTGGATTCTTACTTCATATGGAGTCCCACAATATGGTTATGTAGTTGGGCCATATGCTACAAATTCTACTTCTAATGACTGGGTTAGAGTTTCAAGCGCGAAATTAGAAGTAACGACATAGGATTATAGTTATACTTTAAATTATAATGCTAATGGCGGCTCTGGCGCACCGTCTTAGCAAAAAACAACTGATGATAGTGCGGATTCTTCAAAAAATTTTACCGTATCTTCAACAGTGCCAACTAGATCTGGTTATGAATTTTTGAATTGGAACACAAAATCTGATGGAACTGGAACTTCATATAGTGGTGGTAATTCAATTTCTATAAGCCGTGACGGTACAATTACCTTGTATGCTATTTGGAAACCAATGGCTATGGTTCATATAGTAAATAGCGCAGGAACCGGTTTTGATCTTTATCTTGTGTATATGGTAAATAGCGCAGGAACTGGGCTGGAAATGTATAGAGTTATGATAGTTAATAGTTCTGGTAATGCTTTAGAGCCATATTACTAATTTAAAATTTGGAAAATTTTACTTAATTTTTTATACTCCCATTGTATTATTCTTACTTATAAATGTAAGACAAAAGGGAGGACAATTAAATATGGCAGCAAACTACAGTTTACCTATGTAGTACCAGCCGAATGCATTTTTTCTTTAGCCACATGGAAATGTGTATTTGATTGGTAGTTCATTGGAAGTAGCTAATGTTCCGATGAACAGTGGACTTTCGGTTGCGCTTTGCTTAAATGAAGGTTTAATGTATGTTAAATCTATGCAAAATGGCACACCGAATTTTATGGTTTATAGTATTGCTCCGTATGAAAAAAAGGATAACAATATTCAGTCCTCAGTTGACCAGAAGTCTTCTGAGGACTTTTTGTTATCCAAAATCGGAGTAATAGAAAAACGTCTTGAAGAATTGGGAGGTAAATTAAATGAACTTTTACAATAATAAACCTTTAATGCGCGCGCCGTATGCGTAGCAGCAATAGCCTAAATTAGACCCAGAAAAGTTTAAGGCTTTAGCGCATAATTTAAATGATAACTTACTTAGTTAGCTTGCATAGAGAGCGCGGCTTCAAGGCATTTCCGAAGAAGATATACAAAAAGGAATGGATATAATTCATTCTTTATAATATAAATAAGACTTCAGGCGCCGAAGTTTTATATATAATAAAAATGGGAGGACAAAACTTAATATGGATAATGGACTTTCTGCGGCCGATGTAATGGCATTGACTAAAGATAATAATGGTATGGCAGATTGGTGTAATAACCCCTTTATTTACCTGGTATGGCTTGCACTGCTTGGCGGTGGCGGCATCTTTGGTGGTTGGGGTGGCGGTTACGGTGGTAACAGCCCATCTGTTGAGGGTTCTTTAACCCGTTCTGCTTTGTACGAGGCTAATAATAGCCAGGATATGTTCCGCAATTTCGGTGAACTTGCGGGTGAACTTTCTAACTTTGAACGTGTTGCTACTGATTCTTGGGGCGACATTCGTTATGACATGCTTGACGGGTTCTGCGGACTTGGTCAGCAAATTGCTGAGAATCGTTATGCTCAGTAGATCGCTAATTGTGGTATTGAGCGCAATATTGATAGCGTAAAGGCTGAAGCCTATAAGAATACTTGTGAAATTACAAGTGCTATTCATGGGGAAGCTGAAGCAACTCGTGCGCTTATTACTCAAAATACTATTCAGGACTTACGTGACAGACTTGAAGAGCGCGATCGTGCTCTCCAGGCGGCTAACTTCCAGATTAGTCAGCAGCAATAGACCGCTGATCTTATTGATACCTTACGGCCTATTTCTCGTCCTGCATATCTTACTACTTCCCCTTATGCTTCTATTAACCCTTACGGTTATACCGGTAACTGCGGATGCGGTTGTGGTAACACTGTAATCTAAGGTATTAACGCTTTAATGGGAGGAACTAAAATATGTTAGATATTGTTAGTTTGGCGCCTTAGGCGTTGACTACCGGGTCTAACATCACTTTTGATACCAACAGAGTGGCGACCAGTTGTAGTGCACAGCATTTAGCTGGTTCGCCCGCTGTGGTATTAAATAGACCCGGCTACTACTTTGTATCTTTCAATAGTATTGCTACTGCAACAGAAGCAACCGAAACCGCGCCAATAACTGTTTAGTTATTTAATGAAGATGATTAGATACCTGGCGCGACAGCTAGCGCGCTCTCTGCGACAAACACTACTGATGTTAATTTAGCTTTTTCCACAATTGTAAGAATTCGTCCATCTTGTTGTTCTATTGATAATACTGGTATTTTAACTTTTAAAACCACTGGTGCGGATGCAACCTTTACTACACCTAATGTTGTAGTATTTTATATTGATTAATTATGTTAAAGTGTAAAGCATTATACAAGAAAATGATGGACGATTTGAAAGACGCAGGAATGTGGATAGAATGGGCTTATGAATTAAAAGAGACAGAACCCGAAGCTGCAAAATTCTTAATTACTTCTGCTAATGATAGATTAGAGAGAACATACGCCGAATCAAAGAAGATGTTTATGGATGCAGTAAAAGATGATAGGAGTATGATAAAGGATTTAATGAAAGATCATATAGATAGTTGGAGTATGGAAATGAAAGAAAAGATTAAGAATTTCTAATCTTTTAAAAGAAAAAGAAGAGGTTTAATAACCTCTTCTTTTTTATTCCCAACTTTGAAGTTGGTGTACAAGACCGTATGTCTCGGCAACGTATTTTCCAATGCCAATAGCATCTGCCTCATCTTCACTAGCGTTAATTCCATGCCACTCGCGCGCTAACTGTCTCATTGAATTCTTTTTAGCTTCACGAGTTTGACCTTTAACTTTACAATGCGCGCGCCATGTATTTGTAGGACATATTACAAAAGCTACCTTTTGTTCATAACAAGCTTCCATAAGTATACCCTATAATCGTGCGAGAGTTTCAAATGTTGTAATTCCTATATTGCGCGCGGCATTTTGTTGGAATTGAATACCCTCAAGCCCTATTACGTCGGGTTGCCAATTATTTATAATAGAACACAGCCACATTTTTATTGTGTTGTCACGTTCTATTTCATTTGTTTCATTTACTGTAAAGGTTCCAAATTTAACAAGTTCTTTCCCGTCATATACTGAATAGCCACTTATATGTGTGGCTTGGTCAATACCGATTGTGCGGTAAACACCCTTCTTTTTTGGAATCACAGTATTATCTATAAGTGGCGCCTTTTCTTTGCAAATTGGGCATTCGGCGCGCGTTCTCATCTTTTTCCAACTAGCATAAACCTTATGACCGGCTGGGCATTCAAACTCTAGACCACTATCTAAGTTTTTATACGAGGTTGAAATGAGTTTCCAACCTTCTGGTAACTCTTGCTAGATAGATTCTATTTTTATTACACCCATATTTACTTTAAGCCAGTACTGCCGAACCCGCCTCCGCGGTCTTCGCCAATTTCACCTACGCTTTCTACCTCATATAGTACTGCTTTTGGTACTTCAGAAAGAACTAACTGCGCAAACTTTTGACCCTTTCCGATTGTATAAGAACGACCGAATTCAATTGCGCCTACTGGAATGAAATCATTGGGAGATTCAGCAAAATCAGTTGCGATAGAGCGGATAGGCGGTTCTACATTCTCAATAATAACCCCTATCTCATCCCGGTAACCGGCATCAATAGTACCAGGGGCATTAGCAACGCGGAGTTTGGTCTTTGCACTTACACCGCTCTTCGGGCGAACTTGTAGTTCATAGCCGGCGGGAAGCGCGACCTTAATACCGATAGGAATAATCTTCTGCTCGCCTGGCGCGAGAGTAATATCTTCAAGGGCAAATACATCCATACCAGAATCTGTCTCATGGGCGTAAGCAGGTGTTTTTGCATCTTTGTGGCACTTTTCGTATGGGATTCGAATATATCTCTTAGAAATTCCTTCTGTTTCATTAATTGCATTAGTAACAGCTCCCATTAACTGCTTAAGCCAATCGCGCTTAATTTGAGATAAATCTGTAAGTTGTGTATCTATTTCATTACAAAGTTCTTGAAATGTATCAGTTAAATCATCACCAGTATAACCCTATGCAGTCATTGCTGCTACAAGTGCAATTCTTTCAGCGGGAGTATTTAGAGAGCGATTAATTTCGTCTAAAAGAATTGTAGAAACATCTTTAAATTCATCGTCTGGCATAGAGAGCAGCGCGCCAAACATAGCGGTTGCGTCTTCTACTCCTTCGTCTCCGACCATAATTTTAGAGATTGCTTCAAAGCTATCAGTAATAGGGTTAACCTCTTTTTTTACTTCTTCAACGATATTATCTTTCTGTTCCATTATACTTAAACTCCCGGCATATATTATTAGTAGTAGTAGCAGTAGTAGTTATACTGGGCGGATTATTGGAAGCTGCTGTTGTTACAGTTGGAATAACCGCATCTCCGCTTGTAGAATTACAGGTTACTTTGGTCCAATCCCAAGTCGGTGTATTATAATATGGATAAGTAATAGTCATATTGCTTTTTCTGCCGGCTTCATATCCGTTATTATAACCTTCATTCTTTCCCATATTGTACGCCGCATCAAGAATTTTCATAAGCTGTTCTTCTGTAAATTTCCCATCGGGGTGATAAATATAAAATTTATTTTTGTAATTAATTGTCATAATAATTTACTCCTTTTTCGCTTTTTCGTAACAAATAAGTTCTTTTCCATAAGGTAATCCTTCAATTATCTTACAGAACTCTCTCCATTCGTCTAATTTATGAAATCTACGCTGGAAATAAATATTTCTTAAAACTTGGTAGTTTGCTGTCCATGTGCGACGCTGATTCCATCCTTCAGGTAAGATTTCTATGAGTGCGCGCCATATGCGTTTATCTTTTGTTTTATTATATGCTTTACGAAGAATTTCACAATATTGAATAATTTCTTCTTGTGCGGTTTTAATAAAATATTGATTATATTGGTCTTCAAATTCTTCTGGTTTAATGAATGAAAAGTTTTGCGCGCTGATTTCTTCGCTTGTGAGTTTGTGCATTGTAGAGCATGAATTAGCAGTAGTTCCTACTTTATAGGTGTCCATTTCTTTCCACCAAAAAATAGGGGCATCTATATCCATACTTATCATTATCTGCCGCATAAATTTAGATTCTTCAGGACCGCCGTTCAACATACGTTGCGCGAGCTTCATATCATTAGAACCAATATTAAAAATTCCAATTTCATCTGTATAACTATCGCTCTTATCCCAACTATTCATTGGATTTCGCAATCCTCTCATAGCACCATCGAAATTAAAAATCTCTATATTTTCTACCTTAATCATTAAGAAATATGACTCCTTTTAACGCTTTAAAATATTATTTAATAAATCACTAAGTCCTTTAGCTAACTTCTAGCCCAATTCGCTTTGATATGGTTTTTTAATCTTTAATCCATCATTCTCTATATTCTTAGAATCTGAAATACCCCAAACTTCAACAAACTTAGTATTAAATGGAATAATTGTTCTGCCTAAATCTCCCCAGGTACTGCCCCAAGAATTTTGTATCATCCAACCTTTTTGATTCCAACCATAACAAACCATACAGTGCTGTCCTTCAAGAGTATCCTTATTATTACTAATAGTTAAGATACCGTTTCTAAGCTAATTGTCGCTATGCCATTCTACAATAACAAGTAACGGCCCATGTTCCATAAGGCACTGTTTCATCGCGGCCGCGCCATTTAGTTTAAAAAACTTAGCAATCTTGTTTTTTACCCCGTAGGGCTTTAACTAATTTATATTTGATTCGAATATAGTAATAGCTTCCGGAACTTCAACATTCGCGGGCATAAGATATTTCTAAACGTCTCCATAACTACACGCATTTTTAAGTGCGTCTCTTACTCTCATACCTTCTCCCTTCCAAGAACTACCGCGCCGGTTGCCATAGATATATCCGGTACTCATAGTCCTATTTTCTCCGGTTTCAACAGTATTAAAATATTCGATTGCTGTAGATAATGAATGCGCGACGCAACTACCTACATCATGCTGATTTTTAACCGCAGGCATTGGTAATTCAAATACTGCGGGGAACTACTTAGCAGTAGCAACTCCTTTAAATTTAGCACGATAATCGCGCAAATCTATTTTAGAAGGAGCTACGCCAAAACCAAATTTTTCCATAGCTATAGTTTCCTCCTACTATTAATATTATATCATATTTTTATTTATTAGTCAAATTTTTAATTATACTATCTATTTTAAGTGCGCATTTCTAAAAGTCTGCTTCTTTCCAACCGCGCGTTGTCATGGCGGGAGTACCAATTCTGATACCACTTGTTAAATAAGGACTTCTTTTTTCATTAGGAACGCAATTCTTATTAAGAGTTATACCATATTTGTCTAATTCTTCCTACACGGCGCGCCCTGTAAGATCTGGATGTGTTTTAGAAAAATCAATTAAGAATAAATGAGTATCCGTTCCACCAGTCACTACATCATATCCCAATTCGACAAAGGTATCTGCCATTTCTTTGGCATTAGAAACTACCTACTTAATGTATTCTTTAAAACTGGGTCTTAATGCTTCTTCCGCGCAGACTGCTTTAGCAAGTATTACATGCTCTAATGGGCCGCCTTGTGTACCAGGAAATACACCACTATTAATCTTCTTTTCCAATTCTGGTCTACAGAAGATTAAACCACCGCGTGGACCGCGCAAAGTCTTATGTGTAGTAGTTGTAACTACATCGGCATATCCGAATGGACTTGGGTGTACACCGGCCGCGACCAATCCAGCAATATGCGCTATATCTGCCATAAGATAGATATTAAATTTGGGTCTATAAGCGTCAATTATATCTTTTATCCATTTAAAATTAATTTGACGTGGATATGCAGAGGCGCCAACTATAATTAGTTTTGGTATTTCGCGTAAAATAACACTAAAAATATGGTCCATATCTATATATCCATTTTCATCAACAGAATAAGCTATTCTTTTATATATTTTACCGCTAAGATTGGCTGATGAGCCATGAGACAAATGGCCTCCGCTGTTTAGGTCTAATGAAAATATTGTATCTCCTGGTTTTAATAGTGCGTTATAAACAGCAAGATTAGCTTGTGTACCGCTGTGCGGCTATACATTTACACTATAGTCAGTATTAAATACTCTTTGCCAGGTCTACTTACAACAATCTTCTATTTTATCTATATATTCACAGCCACCATAGAATCTATTTCCGCTGTAGCCTTCAGCATATTTATTAGTTAAACAAGAAGCCATAGCTAACCTAACTGCTTCAGAAGCATAATTTTCACTAGCAATTAATTCAATATTTCGTTCTTGACGCTCTTCTTCTAGTTCGAGCATTTTAGCTAAATAGCCATGCCCGAGGCCAAGAGTTGAATTAATAAAGTTATCTAATCCTTTGGTATTTTCCATTATGAAACTTTCTCCGCATATTGATTATTACTTATAAGATTTACTCCGAGAATTTCGTCAAAATGTGCAGTTTGGTTAGGATAATAACGACCAAATTTAATTATAATATTTTTATATGTATCTATTAAATATTTATAATTTGTTTTTGATACTTCACTATCTTTTCCAAATTGGCCTTTTTCTAATTCATCTTTTGTATATCCAGTATAGATTACAATATCATCTTTAATATTATATTTATTTCTAATACAATCTATAAGACTTATTAAATCCATAAAGCTATCAAAAGGTTCTAAACCACCAAAGACAAAAGCCTCAGTTATTTCATTACTTTTATATCTTTCACAAATACTTTCTTTAGAAATTTCAATATCTTCCGTGCGAGCTAATGAACTATTCTAGCAATTCATTTCTCCGCATTTAAAACTACAAGTAGGAAATCCGATAAATAGCGAAGGTTTTTTGTAATTAACAAAATCTTCTTCAACTAAGTATTTGATTTTCATTTACATCCTCCCACTCACGCATCTACCATTCAGCTTTGCGCTCTTTTGAATATGTACGAACTGGAGTATAGAATCCTACGATACGACTATATTCTGTAGCTACTGGTTCACCGCATACTGGGCAAACCTTTCCAAAGAAAGCGTGGTTATTTTTACAAGCTTGTATTTTTGTTGTGAAAGCAAAATAAGTAACGCCCGCATCTGTAATATAATTCAACATCTTCCAGGCTTGATCGAAATTAGTAAATGGCGCTTCGATATTTACGTGCAAGATGGAGCCGCCATTACAATAACTGTCGAAAGTGCTAGCAATACGAACACGTTCCTGAAGAGTAGCCTTAATACCGAGCGGTAAGAACTGATTACCATAAAGCGGCAAATCTTTTACTACTACTTCTGGATATAACATTTCGTCTGCTTTCTGCATTTTAACAGCAGCTTGTTCTGCGGGAACTGCTTCAAGATTAATTCTATAATCTTTATCAATATTAAAGAGGTCTTTAGTATTATGAATTACTTTAAAGATTTTTTCTCCAAATTTATATGCTTCTTCCGTATAATAAGTATTACCAAGCTCATCTTGCTTTGTATAACCAAACGCACGCATAGTTTCATAAACACCAAGCACGCCAATCGTATTATACTATGTATTAATATCAATTAAGCCGTCGCAGTAATTAGGAAGAAGTCCCTTCTCAATATTGCGCTGAATAATATGACGTACACAATCAAGCGCCTTAAGGTCTAACTCAGTAATCTCTTGAAGAGCCTTTAAATACTCACGCTCTGTTTTGTTTTCATAAGCGATGCGCGCGAGATTAATAGTAGATACCTTTACACTACCAACACGAAGTGCAGTAGAGCCAATGGAATTAAAATAGCCAAGATTTTCAATATTACTTTTTAAGCGGCAGCAATTAGAAAGTGAATTAACGCTACTATCTGCAAAGATATTACTATCGCTCCATTTCATATTATGCCGACATGCCCAGCGCGCGAACTCTTCATCTTTAAACTCACCGTTCACTTTCAAAAGAGAAATAGTATTAACTGGGAAAGTAAACATATTATGCTCACGAATCTCGCTCATTACTTCCATAAATAACTTTTGGAAATCCATAATGCCTTCGATTTCATCTACCATAAATTTGCCATCAGGGAAGATAGAACCGCCAAAAAGTGCCATAAGATACTCGTGGTCAAAAATAGAAGTATTAGTAAACGCACTTTGCATACCATCGCGCACGCATGGCTGGTTGACTGCGTAGATAAAGCGCTGAATATGCTGTCTTGCATAGCTTTCGGGGTCACGAGTAAAATAATTATTCTTTACATCACGGCTCCAAAAATAATACATATAAGGAATAAGATTAGGTAAGCCGCAAGCGCCAGAAGTACGATTAGCATTATAGCTAATGAATTCTTTTACAAAATCAATAAAGGTTCCAAGGTGCTTTGGCGGCTCAGCGTTAAATCCTTCAAGGAAAAACAGACCGCGCTCGGCAAGGTCTTTAAGGTCATAAGCATAGCAGTAAGGCTTAAAAGTAGAAGTATCTGCATCGTGCATATAAAGCGCGCGCGACCACTCTTTCTCAAGCCAATCGTTAGCAATCTTAAAGCCATAAGTCTTATTCATTTCATAATAGATCTTACGAAGCGCAAGAAGTTTTCTATGCGGCTTAGGCATTTCATTAAGAAGCGTTACTATATCTTTATGACCAACATTAGCGTTACTATCTACAGAAGCGTCCGCGACAGTCTCTGATTCAATAAAATTAGAAATAAAATCCGTATAAGAAAGTTGCTCATCACTTAAACCATTAAGGCGCGCGAACTCTTCACCATATTTTTCTTGCAACTTATTAAACTAAGTTGTAAAATTTTTATCAAGTCTAATATTAATATTCATATATTACTGCTCCCTTACCCAAGCAAGCGCTTTAGCAAAATCCATTAATTCTCCATCTACTTCAAGCATCGGCGCGCTTCTGAACCCCATCTTCTGCATAGTATCAATATCGTCTATAACTTCAAAATTAATATTTTTTTGTGTAAGCTTAATTGTAAGAACTTTGCATTTTGGACAATGTGTACTATAAAGTTTAATCATTACTATTTGGTTCCTCCATAAAACAAAATTCGCAATACCCATTTACAAAGTGATGCGGGCATTGTTTTTGAAGATTTTCATTTTCTTTCAATAAATCTCTTACTGTATTATTGAGGACAAACTGATTGGGATTAAACATATCTTGAATTAATTTATTATTAAATTTTATTTTTTCATGTATTTCTAAAGGACTCATACAAAATCTCCTCCCGTACTTTCATAAAACATTTTAAACACATCATAATTTTTTTCTCTTACCATTTCAAAAAGTTCAGCTATATAGTCACGTGAGAATCTAGGTTTATACATACTCTATTTATCTAATATATGACTGGTATAATAAAAAAGAGTTTTTGATACCTTGCTTCTGCGTGTGACGTCCGCTTTATTATATTCATTTAAATACTCGATTAAGTCTTCCCATCTTTTATCCTAGAAAAAATCATCTTCGTATTTAAGTAGAATTCTTTTTTTATGCATCTATGAAATTAAGAGCTATTTATAAATTATTGGTAACCCATTTTTTATAAAATCATCCTCTCCAGATAGTGAAGCAGTTACGATATAGTCTAAGTTACGGCTCTATAGCTCGCTTCCAGAAAGAAAAACTTTGAAAGCTTCTTCATCCATAATTCCATTATATTGAATTGAATAATATACCTGCGCGCCAGGTAGAGCCAACCATTGCGCTAAGTCAGCTTTATTATTGACTTGAACTGGGAATTTCATTCCTACAAAACGTCCAACCTTACTACCATCACTTTCAATTAGCTATTTAATTTCTTCAGCGCTATTTTGTATTTTATTCAAATCATAATCATGGAAAAAGAAACTTCGAGTTTTACTGTTAAAAGTAAAACTTTTCTTATAATCTTGCCAAATTGTCTTCCCATCTAAAGAAAGTCTAATATGTGCAGAGTTCTACATCATATTAAAATAACTTAGCTACATTCCATGAAATTCTTTACTAAATGCTTGATATAGATAAGTATCTGGTTGGACACGCTCTATATCTAAGCTTAAAGGTTTATATTTTCCCCCAAAGGCGCGCCCGCCATACACTACATTATTTAAAAAAATTTCTTTAGGATAATCGCCATCATCCCAGTCCTTCCGATAAATAAACTTTGTATATTTATAAGGGTCAAATATTGGAGCCAATTTAACTATATCTTTTTTTTGTTTATAATAAGTAGCCAGCTTCATAAGCTCTAAATTGAAAACTGGCTACTTATATTTCATAAAATCCGCATCCCATAAACCAATTATCAATGTTCTGTAACCTCCATGCGTTCGCCACGGGAATCAATAGTTCCATCTTCATTAATATTAGTTATGAGTTCTACTAAATGGAATGGAGTTCGACTATATTTCTTAGCCAAAAACCCATCTTCTTGACGGATACCAGTTACGATAATCTTATTACCACGATGGAACCAAGACTTTTCAACTACATGTTTTTTCCCATCGGCTCCTCGTTCAGATACTTGCTTATCATAATGAGAAAATGCATCGCCATAAATTTTAACTGTTACTACTCCACTTGGAGTTAATAATGTTACATTCTTTTTATTCTTATCTCTATCAAGAACTGTGCCGCAAATTCTACTTAATCTAAAATAGGAATTAATTTATTTTTAATTCTTATTTGATTTTCTATTTCTGGAGTTAAAGGCAATTCGAAGAAGTCATCAAAGCCATACCAATCATAATCTACTTTACTAAGTTCATGCGCATGGAAGTAACAAGATGTACTATCCATTTCCCATTTAGAGATAGAGCCAAGACAATACTTATTCCAAGTTTCACCCATTAAATATCCATTTAATGTTTTTAATAATTCATCTGCATTTTTCTTTATCCATGGACGAATAATATCCATTTGCTTTTGATAGATATTATCCCATTTTAATATCGACAAGAAGAATATATTATCTCTATTTTCTAATAAATCCATATCAAAATTTTGTTCATAGAAAGGAAAACTATATTCATCTAAAAAGTAAAATTTATTATCAAATTTACACTTTTTTAAATACTTATTAAAATTAAAAACTCTAACTTGGAAATTATATTCTTCCGGAATCATATTAAAATTAATCATCATTTGCATATTCTGCAAAGTTATGCGCTTTTTTGCGTCACAAATAGTTTCAATATAAGATTCCATTAAGCTATATCTGTCTCCAAATTCATCAAAAGCGCCAGCTTTAATAAGATTTATTACTTGTGGCTTTTTGAGTTTTACTTTAGAGATTAAGTCGCTTATTGATGTATATGGACGATTATTAATTATTTCTCTGATTGCGTCATCACCTAATCCAGTTATTCCGCTAAAACCGTAACGAATAACATTCTTTTCAGGATCGGGTGAGAACGTAAATATAGATTTATTTATATCTGGTGGAGAAATATTAATTCCTTCCATTTTCATTTTACCAATCGCACTACTTATCTTACCGTAATTAATTTTTTTAGCTTTCTTTTTCTTTTTATCTTTTACTTCTTCTTCATCATCGTCGTCATCATCTTCATCTTCTGATCCTGTGAAATCTTCTATTTCATTATTCCAAGAAACTTCTGCGGTTTCTTCAAAAATAGTTTCTTCATCTTCTGTCATTTCATCTCCGCCCGCATCATTAATCAAACAAGCGCAATTCCAAAAGATAATAGGATACTTATACGCAAGATTCATTTCTTGAAGAGCGATAAGACTATATGCAAGAGTATGAGATTTATTAAAACCATAGCCGCGGCTATACGCAACCAAAACCTTCCATACATAGTCACAAAGATTACGACTTAAATTCTTATCTTTTATATTTTGATAATATTCTTCTGTAAGTTGGTCAAATTCCTTTGGATTCTTTTTCGCAATACTTTTACGCAACCTATCTGCCCATGTTAGGTCAAACCCACCACATTCCGGAGTTTGTACTAGCTGCATAAATCCTTCTTGTGATTCACAAATACCGTAAGATGTATCAAGTTCTTTATGGAGAATTGCGCGCTCATTTTCGCTTAAACCCCAATTCTCCATCTCTTTATCCCATAATTCCGGGTTCGCTTTGAATCGCGCGAGCTTATTAGTCGGCATTTCACCGCCCTTTTCTTGCGCCATCAAACGAATAACAGAATTTAAAGTTGCTAAGTCGTCTACTGACGTAGGTTTCAAGAGCGCGATACCTGCTATACCAGATTGTTTTTCCATTTGGAATAGAGATTGAATCTCGTGATTCCAAACCATTTTCCACATATCCGGCGCGTCACGCTCTATATTATATACACCAATTATATTTTCATAAGTTTCTTTTAGACTATTTTTACGTTCTGCATATCCATAATCACACAAAAGATTAATACAATTATGGATTTTATCCATCGCTTCAACAGACAATGCGTCATATTTAATCAAAGAAACTGCTTCGCTATCATGTAGTTCAAACTGCGTACAAATTGTGCCATCGGGCGCGCGCATCAATGCAGTAGATTCTGTAAATGGTTCATCCACAAAAATAATTCCACCTGCGTGAATGCCGCTGCCGCAAATCAAGCCTTCAATTCCATGCGCGACTTGCCAAAGTTCTGGATAGTTCTCTGTCATTTCATAAACAAATTGCTTAATTGGACTAAAATTATTTTCTACATCGCCATACATACACTGGTCAAGACTTCGCAATAATCCTCTATCTGCGGGGATAAGACTTGCGATATATTGCGCGATGTCTACATCAATACCTAAACCACGCGCCGCAGTTAATATAGCAGACTTAGACTTCTCAGTTCTAAAAGTTGCTACGTTTGCTACATAATCTTCACCATAGACTTCTCTAAACTTAGATAATACTTGCGCGCGTTTTGAACCCTCAATATCAAAATCGACATCAAGCACTGATACTCGCGCGGGATTCAAAAATCTCCATCTATATGTTTTAGTCTTTTCACGCATAGGATTAATCTGCGTTATATCCAATACATATAATAATATAAATCCTACACCGGAACCACGCCCAGGGCCTACAATACTATCTGCTTCCCAACATACATCAATAATATTTTGAAGATTAAGATAATATGCACTCCATTGTGTTTTATTAACTTCAGATGAAACCCATGTATCTTCAAGACAAAGATTTATTTCTTTATATGCTTCTTCATTTTGTACATCTGGATGCGATTTAATACCGCTAATAATTGCTGCGACTAATTGTCTATCTGCTGGATATTGTGATTTATTAAATTTTTCCAATGCTGGAATAAGTTCAAACCATTTCGGATATTCTTCTTTATACGAAAGAAAACTATGCCATTTTAAATTAGGAATACGCAACGGTTTCTCAAGAGAATATTCTTCGCACATATTCATAATATTTTCAATATTACTATATGCTTTATCAAGCTGCTCACGTGATAAATAGCTAAAAAAACTTTCAAGTTCTTCTGTTCCCATCATATAAGTTGTCGCATAGAACTCATCAACTTCTCTATCGCCATTCTGCGCATTAAGATAAGATTTATGAATAATTCTATCTTCTTTTTTAATATAATGAGAGTCAGTTGTAATGATATATGGAATTCCCGTCGCATTAGATATATCCAATAATCTTTGATTTACATAAATTTGATCTTTATTTTTACTTGGCTGAAGTTCTAAATAAAAATTACCGTCGCCAAAAAGACTGCTCATCTGTTGCACCCAAATGGCAATCTTTTCTTTTAATTGTTCATTTTTACTATCTCTATATCTTAATAATTGTGTAGGTAGCGCGCCGCCTAGACAAGCAGTTGAACCTATTACATGACCAGGATTTGCACCGATAATATCAAACAAATCCTGATAATATGTTGGAACCCTACGCATACCGCGCGCCATGTAAGAACGTTTCCACGCACGGGTTGATATTTCCATTATCTGACGTGCGCCTTCTCGGTCTTTTGCCAAAAGAATAAAGTGAAAATATCTATCATATTCTCTATTATAATTCTGCACGTTAAGCCCGTTTCGACAAAGATAGATTTCATTACCAAGTATAACTTTAATATCTGGATGTTTCTTTGCTATTCTTTTTGCTTTGACCCAAGAACCAGTAAACTCATGGTCAGTTATACCGATTACTTTATGCCCAAGCTTTTCTGCATACGCAATTCCGTCTTCTAGCTTGATGATACAGTCCCTAAGACGAATGTTGCTATAATCAGTATGCGTATGAATACTACCTGTATACTCCATCTACCTCTCCTTTCATTTTATTTCTAATTATATTATATCATAAATTTAATAAAAAGTCAAATTAAAAATTGTGATGTCTCTGGACGTAAATCATCAATAGTTAAATCTTGAAGATGCCAGTATGGGATACGGATTAAGGGAATATTATTATCTTTGCACCATTGATTTTTAATTTTGTCTCGCTGTTGTTGGTTTTTTAAAAAATCTTCATCAAACCAACCGCCAACTGAAATAAAATGTTGAATACCATCAAATTCAATTAAATATTCATTATTAACAAAAAAATCAAATCTTAAATAACCTTTTAAATGGCTGACACAATCAGAATTTAAATATTCTGCGGTAAAATTAATATTATTATTTTTTAGTAATTGTTCTATTTTTAATTCACCATGTGATTTTTTAAGACAACCACAGGATACCGTATTTCCTGTTTTTAATTTATTGCTGTCAACAATTATTTCATTTCCGCATTCACATTTACATCTATAGGCTGCGCGGTTATTTTTTGAACCCTCTCTTTTTAAAACTGTTAATAATCCAAATTTTTCGCTAGATGGTATTAATTGAACATTGTTTTTACCAATAAGGCAACCGCAACTTTTTAATTCATATCTTAATTTAACTCCACTAGCAATTATTTCATTACCACAATCACATCTACATTTCCAAAGAGCGTTTCCCTTTTCATTAGTGCCTGCTCGTTCAATAACTATTAATTTTCCATATCTATTTCCAATTTCATTTATACCGCCTGCTGCTTCGAAAGTTTTTGGGCCTTTAAAACATCCACAACTTTGATTTTCATTGCCACGTCTTAATTCACATCCTTCTCTTACAACTTCATTACCACAATCACATTTACAAAGCCATATAGCTCGTTTATATTTATTGCTTCCAACTCTTTTAATAACTGTTAACTTTCCATATCTATTTCCAGTTTCATCTATAACTTTAGACTTAAAACAACCACATGATTTAGTTGTCCCATTTCTTAAAGATGTGCCAGTAACTATAACTTTATTACCACAATCACATATACATTCCCATTTGCTTTTTCCTAAATATTTTAAAACTGTTAACTTATTAAATTTTTGACCAGTTATATCTATAAAATTACCCATATAGCCCTTTCTATAAGTTTAAAAACTTAAATCTGTAATTTCTTTAATATCAATATCTTTAATAAATAACTGCGGCGTTACATTGCCCATCCACTCATTTACATTCGCAGTGCCAACGATAGTAAGCTACATTTCATTATATTTAGAAATTTCATTAATTAAATCTTTCGCAAAAAATTTAATATAAGTAATTCCGTTCTTACTAATTTTTAATGTATCCTTATTCTTTCCTATAACTTGTATATCGCTCGCGCGCACTACTAAATCTTTTACTGCGATGACTGGTTCGCTATTCTGTTGGCCCCATATATTTGTATATTGTGCTAAATCAAAAATAATAGCTTTTATATCTGTTGCATAAGCTTCGCGCTCAAAGTCTACGTCATATACATTCTCTCCGAAATCGTACTGTGCGAGTTCTTCATTAGCCATTTTATGAAATTTAGCTAAATCAGAATTCTTAATTGAAATACCGAACGCATTATCATGGCCCATTGTATATTCAAAAAGCTTGGTACTATTTAAGAAATCTTTAAATGACGTAAGCTCGCTTTGATTAAGACCGCGTGCGCTACCACGTACAAATCCTTCGCTATTTAATCTAGCTACAATAGTAGGGCGGTTATAAAGAGTAGAAAGTTGCATCGCAACCAGCCCATTAAGCTCCGCGGGAAAATCATCATCGTCTTCAAGCCGAATAAACAGAACCTTATTATCTAACAAGTCATTATTACTAATTTTAATTTTTAATCTATCTACAATAGCTTGTTTTTCTTTGTCTTGATGCGCTTTTGCATTTGTACATTCACGCGCGCTTTCAACAGCTACATAGGCCATTACGCCCTTTGCGCCACGTTTATTACTAGGAACTAATTCTTTCCCATTTATAAACGCATGGAACAATCTATCTTTCTCATCCATTGAACCAACGCGTATCATAGCGTTAATCATAGGCACGATATAAAAAGCTACAGTGGTGGGATTAATAACACCGCCCATTGAGTATTCTTGCTTCTCACATAGCGTCTGGAAGAAGAAATTATTTATATGCGAAAACCCTTCTTTCCAAAAATATTGATTTTCTTCAGAGAGCGCGCTCATCATATCTGCGCAAATACCAAGGGCAGCTAGATCAATATATTTACTTGCAAAATCTTTTCCAAGTCTCCAATCAAGCGCACGACAAAATTGATAAGTAACACCCGCGCCGGAAAGATCTTTGTTCTTATATTTTGGAGAGTTTTGATTGTTTACAATCACACACCAATCACTAATTTTTGTTGTATCTTCTATAATATGATGGTCAAAAACTAATGTAGGCGTACAAAGTTCTCCTAATTTTTCGATATATTCATAATCATTACTTCCTGCATCGGGCACTAAACAAAGTGTATAATGAATGCCTTTGTCGATAATTGTGTCACACAAATCTGATAAACCGTGTTGTTTACCACTATGCAAGTAGTAGTCTATTTCAGCTTCTGGTTTTGCATCTTTTATGTACTGATATAATATTGCGGCAGATGTGAATCCATCAACATCACAGTCTACTATTAATGCAAATTTAGGATTATCACAATCTAATGCAGCTAGTAATATTTCTGTAGCGTCGAATATATCATCTAAATCTCTCCAATCCTGCAAAGAATGTTCTTTAGTCGGATTCAGAAAATCTTGAATATCTTCTATGCCTCGCGCGCTCAATACGCCTATTCCATAATTGTTTTTAATATTAGTTGTATTTTTAACTTTATATTTCACTTCACAAAAACTCTCCTTCTTACTAATTCTTCAAATACCTTTTGTCCACAATCAGTCGGACTTTCTTTTAGTTTTAATAAATTTCGTGTATCATAAACAAAGCTCATATTACAATAATTTTTATATTTACTACACATATTATATAATTTATTAAAATACTTGTCTTCACCTGGTTTTTCTTCTTTATCAAAACAAATTACTATTTCTCTGGGTCTGCAAGTTTTCATTAATAAGTTTAGTTGGTACTTATTAAATTGACTGCCGCAGACAGCCACCCCGCAATTAGGAAAATCAAATCCTTCCATTTGCAACACAAATTTCTCTGCTTCCCCAACATAACAAATTCCATATCTTTGTATATTATCTTTATTATAATTTAATCCGTATAAATTCATACTTAGGGGATGCGCGTACCACTTCCCTTCTATTTGTACTGGCATATATTTACCAATAGTCTCTACTTCTTCCGGGTCAAGTGCGCGCCCTCTAATTCCTATTAATTCATTATAGATATTATAATGCGGAATTATTATTTTGTTTTGTGGAATAGAGAAACGAATATTATATTTATCCATCGCTTCTTTACTAATTCCGTCTTCCAACCATTCTATCGGATATTTCTTTATAAAAATATCTATTAGTCCTTTTGGATATATCTCCAATACTTGTTCTTGTTTGCGTTTTCTATATCTATCACTTAATTTATTATATTTGACTGTTTCAAACCCTTCCGTTGGTTTAAATGAAGAACAATCCAATATAACTTTATAAATATCTTCATACCAATTATATGGAATATTTCTGGTGTCATAATATTCTTTTAAAAATTTAAAAATACTCATACTTTCGCAATTAGTATAACATACAAAAAGATGAGTATTTTTATAATAATACAATTTCATAGAAGCTTCTTCAACATCTATATTATGACATATTGTTGGAAAAATAATATAATCTCCTCTATCTGAATATCTATCTACTCCAAGTTTTTCCATTAAACTTATTACAGCTTCAGGTTTTAAATTATTAATTATCTCTTTATAATCCATTTAATTCCCTATTCAACTTTCTTATTTCTTCCCAATCATCATCTTCCCAATTCTTCATTCTTTCTATTCCAGTAAAATTAAATTCAATCGGTTCAAGACGATTATTAGTTATAAATAAATCTTGTTTGCGTAATGTCCCCAAATCAACATAAGACCAAATTCGAGTTTGTGTATATACACCACTTCTAACTTTATAAATATCTGTTACTATATTTGGACTATCACTAAAATTACTAATTACATCCGCTAATACTTCTAATTCTTCTTTTGTTGGTCGCGCCATAATTGCACCAATATCTGCTTTATTTATCGTCGCGCGCCCGCCGGCCAAACTTCCTTCATTTCTTATATTTTGATTGTCGTCTCCCTTTGCGTTTAGCTGTGTAGATGTCATCACGCACACATTTTGTTCGACTGCCAAATCTTTTAATGCCGTCGCAAACATAAGAAGGACTTCATCATTTCTTAAATTAAATCCTTTAAATTCTCCAAGTAAAGACGGGCCAATAAAAATATAATCATAAAATACATATCCAATATTATAAATCAAACAATTCTCTCTTATAATATTTTTAACTAACCCAATCGTTGGATTCGGCATCCGCACAATATGAAAATTATCTTTATACTTTTCAATTATCTTTACTGCTTTTTCTATTACTTGCTTTTCCAAAGTTGTGAAATTTCCATATTTAAACCTATCTTCATTAATTCCACTAACATAGGCCAAAATCATTTTCTGAATTTCACTAAAATCTTGCTCTGTTGCAATAAACAATACTTTTTCACTATTACCAGCTTGTTCCCATTCACACTCTGTAAAGTTATACCTAAAAGGAAAAGCCAAATAACACGCGTCACCTACTGCCTGTCGAGTTTTAGATACGCCACTTCCACCGCTTCGAATATACAGCGCGCCACGACGTGCGCCACTTACAACTGTATTATATATCGCGCCTTGTAGCGGCATACCAATACCAGAATTTCCTTCTTTTATACTACTAAGTAAATCCTCTAATCCTTCAAAAACGTCTCTTGTTTCTGTCGCATCATTCTTAATATAGCTATTTTCAAGACCTAATATCTTCTTTTTTATCCCATCTATAATATCTTGAATAGTTAAACTTTCAAACTTACTATTTACTTCATAAGCTTTTTCATTAGTTAAATCTTCAATATAAAACTGAGATATATTAATGCCTTGCCTTTGGAAATCCCTAAGTAAATTAATCTTTTTTAATTTATTATAATAATAGTCAAAGTTATCTATATCTACAAAACTGTCTATATCTTGAAGATACTCAATCCCATTATTAGCTTCATATATCTTCTTCGCGCCCGCATTACTATCTAGTGCGTTCTCAATATCAATTATATTTATTGACTTCGCGCCATTCTCATATAATCCTTTAATTGCCTGGAAGATAACTTTTTCAAAAGTAGAACTAAAATCTTGAATTGATAAACTATATTTTTCTGTTTCAACTAATATACTTGGCTTTTTAATTATTCCACCCAAAACTTGTTGGATACAATTTTTATCAACTATCAAGTTCGTCCTCCTTTAATATTTCATCAAAATTTATTTCTTCTTTTTTCTTTTTCTTTTGAATAGGATTATATTTAATTGGTTCCGTACCTGCACTTTTTAAATTTCTAATTTGCTGTATCAAAAGTTCGCAGCTACCGCGTTTTTTAATTTCTATATTTGTCCAATATTCTGTTGCTTCCTTATAAAAATAAGGAACTATACCAATTCCGCCATAACCTTTATCCCAATTCTCTTTACCAAATCTATCATAATAATATTTTAATGTAAAAAGCATACCTTTACAGGTCATACCATTTTTCATAAAATTTTTTATCTGCGCTTTAATCTTATAATAATCATATGAAACTTTTAAGTCACGCGCTATATAATCAAATATCAGATCAATATAATCTTCATCAGATTTTATCTCTTTTTCTTTTTTAAAATTATCGTAACATATCTTATGATAGTACCAGTTGCGTGACGGCATTACCCAGTCATCTAATTCTTTATCTATCTCTTGTTTACATATTCTACAAAATGGCATAAATTTTCTCCTATTCTGTTCCTATATATATTATACCATAGAATTAGAAAAAAGTCAAATTTAATAGAGCAGACCATTCCTAGCCTGCCCTATCGTTATATCTATATTAAGTTTTAAAGCATATCCCGCATTTCATTAACAGCAAGATTCAACAAATCTACTTGGTCCTCAGTAAACTCAGAGAGCCTCATCTTATGGCCCATAATTATTTCAATTTTCTTTAAAATAATATTGGCATTTTCTTCATTTTGTTCTACCAATTTCGCCCACAAATCCGCGGCTTCAGCTCTTACGGTCGCAAAGTCAAGCTTCTCCTCAACTTTAGCCTCTGCCTTATCTACTACCTTTACACCGTCAATTTTTTCAGACATCTCAATAGCATCTGCAATAGCATTAACTAATTCAGTATATCCGAATTTAATCTTTGGCGCAAGATATTTAAATCGGCTGCCGGCGAATAGACTAGGGGTTTCTCGTGTATATAGATACCTCTCGAACTCTCCTTCAGTATTATATTCTCCTCCAATATAACCAATAACGTCCACGAGTCCATTACAAATTTCAGAGGCACGTTTAGGCATATCGGGGAAAATAATCTCCATTTCATTACCTTCTGCTGTTTTCTCAATGCGTGAACCACTATGACAAATCAGAACAAGTCCGTATCCAAGTAAAGTAATCTTACGTAAACTAGATTCAAACTCTTTCTTACAGGCGCTGTATCCACCACCCCAAGCAATATCAGCAATTTTCTATACACCATTCTGCGCGCAGATAAACTGCTCGCAATAATCCCAGGCAATAGAAATAGTATCAATAATAATGGTTTCGTACATTTGGCGCGCTTCAGGCTTTTCAAGCTGACGCAGAACTGTTTTAAAATCACTCCATCGAGTGACATCAACGGCTCTAATGCCGCCAATAGCATTATAACCTTTCTCAAAAGCAATCAAAAGAGAATTAGGGAAAGAGCAGGCGGCCGTAGTCTTCCCGCTCTTTGGCTTACCATAAAGTAATACGTACTTTCCCTTTAAATCTCTACTAATTACAGTTGGCTCAATATTTAAAATATCAATAGCCATACTGTATTACTCCTTAGAACCCGAGGTCAAGAGCCTTTCTCGTCCCACTAATTGGGGCTGGAGCAGGACGAGTCTTCGGTGTGGCTGATGCACTCTTAGCCTTCAGCTGTTCAAGACGAGCCTGGCGCTCGGCCAGCGCGCTCTGAATCTCTTCAGGTGTATAAGCCATCTCTCCTTCAAGAGGAGTAGGAAGCCCACCGGTAATAACAATATCTCTGATGCTCTTAGTTCTATGAGATTCGATATTTTCACCAAATCCCTGCTCTGTAGTAATTGTCTCAGTAATAGAAGTAAAGTTAAGACGACCGCTAGCCTTTACAGTCGCGCCATCTTCCCAATAGTCCTTAACTGAATTAATTACGTTCTCATTCGCGCAAACAAAACGAATCTTATCAATCTTATCTCCATACATAGGAACAAGACCAATAATTTCGTACTGAGGGTTACCATCTGCATCAGTAATCTGCTCACCCTCTGCGTTTTCAACATAACCCTGGCTACCAATTACCATTTCAACATTAAAGGTCGCCTTAGGCTCCATCGCTTCTCTACTAATCTTACTTACAAAAGAAGCGGAAATACGAGGGAATGAAACAAATCGCTGAGCCTGGTCGAAGTATTCATTCATCTGAATACGCGCGCCATTAATCTTCACGCAATCAGCGCCTTCAATACTACCAGCAGATGCAATAGACTTCATGTCATTCTTAATCTTCATAATAGATTCATAAGACGGATTAGGTGAACCACCCTTTGTCAGCTTGGGTGAGAATAATTCGATAGGAATTTCACTAGTTGTTGGTTTACCATTAATAGTCTGGTCAACTCTAACATAAATGCGGCCGCGAACTGTTTCAATAGTTCTGCCGTCTTTTATATAAGAACCATTTTCCAATTCAATCTGTGATAGAATACCTTCAATATGTACATTATTTTCTGCTTGTCTCATTATTTTTCTCCATTTTATAATTATCGGTTCTTATATATAAATATAGAATAGGAATCTTTCCTATTCCATATTATATATCTATGGAATTAGTTACTTACTCTTCGTCATCACTGGGGACGAAAGTCTTACCAGCTTCGGTCAGGAACACGTACTTCGCGGGCTTATCAGAACCTTCCACGGGAATCTTCTCATAGTCCAACAGACCCTTAGCGCGCTCGCCCTTTACACCGAGACCAGTAACAACGGGATTCAAATGCTTAGCATCACTACCGAGAGCAGCACAGAGCTCCTCCATCGCAACACGACCACCGTTCTCCTTAACATAATTGAATACCATTGCCTGCTTTTCTGTCAACTTCATAATCTTTTTCTCCTTATATTTTTTATTTTCTATTAAATTGAGATTTCCTCTCTCAACTTTCTATAAATATTATATCAGAATTTTAATAAAAATTCAAATTTTGGGGATTATACCTTAAATTTTCTCTATCTGAATTACTCGTTCAACCGGCTTTAGTTTTATTACGTGAACTCCTTGCGCGGAACGAGAAAGCATCGGAATTTCTGCGGCTGCAACTCGTATCTGTGATGTAGTAGATGTAACAATAATTTCAGTCTCGGCGCCCAATGCGTCAAAAGAAACTACCATATCATTAGTCGTTAAACCTTGAATTTTAGAACCTTTTGTATTTTTATTAGTATATGAAAATTCATTTATATTTGTTTGTTTTGTAAGGCCATTTTTAGTTACGGATATAATAGCTTTTGTTTCTTTTGGAATGGGCCGCGCGTCTTGTACGAAAGCTCCTTCATTAAGTTTAATGGCTTTTATACCTCGTGCGATACGACCAATAGGTTTAACGTCATCGGTTTTAAACATGATGAAGTTTCCATCACTACTAAGAATACCACAATCAAGGCCATCGTTCCCAAAGAAAACGCTTACAATTTCATCATCATTATCAAGATTTATTGCGCGAGCGCTATTTCCACGTTTAAGGTAATATTCAGATAATAGAGTCTTTTTAAGAAGCCCGTTCTTTGTAATAAAATAAATATTTTTATTCTCGTTCTTTGCGTAGACGGCCGCGTTACAGATAGACTCTGTTGCTGTCATAGTAATAAATTGAGTTATATAAGTTTTTTCATTTACAGGAAACTCACTCATTTTAATTTGAAAGAAATTTCCTTTATCAGAGAAGAATAGTATTATATCGGTATTATCTCCAATTTCAGTACCAACAATATATTCTCCTTTTTCCATTTTAAATTTGTTTCCAACTCCGCCACGACGTTGTGTGTAAAGAGAAGAACTTTCAGTTACATAGATTCCGCCTTTATTCGTAAAATTAAGAATTAGATTGCGAACTTCTGCTGGTTCTTCTTCGTCTTCTTTTGAAATATTTAATATGCGTGTACGGCGCGCGTCACCATATTTTGCAGCAACTTCTTTCCATCCCTTAATAAGCTCGTTATTAAATAGGATTTCGTCATTTAAAATTTGTTCGATTGCACCAATTTTTTTAAGTAAGTCACTTTTTTCGCCGTTCAGCTTAGTTACTTCAAGATGCGCCAATCGGCTAAGTTTTAGGTCTAGTACTGCCTTAGCTTGCTCGGCGTCAAGAATGTATTCTTTTTGAAGTCGCGCGCTTGCTTCTGCGGTAGAACTCGAAGATTTAATCGTCTGAATAACCTCTTCAATGCGCGCGATACATATGAGAAGTCCGTCTATAATATGGACACGAAACTTCATCCTATTTAAATCATATTCAAAACCACGACGATATACAACCTTCTCGTGATCAATATGCGCTTGAAGAGCTTCGCGCCATGTAAAAACTTTAGGATACTTACCACCATCAAGCATAGTAAGATTAATGCCATAGTAATACTGGAGCGAAGTATTTTTATACAAATATTTTAATACCTTGTCTGGATTTGCTTTCTTTGTAAGGTAAATCTTAATCAAAGGCGTCGCACCAGTTAAGTCATTAAACCGTTCAATTCCAGGGTTTTCTTCTGATTCTACAAGTTCTTCAAGTTGCTTACAGATAGTATTTGTATAAACGCTATACGGAATTTCTTTTACTACAAGACACCGCTCACCCGTATCAAATTCAACTACAGATCTCAACTTACAAGCTGGCCCATTACCAACACGTAAGCTTTCTTTTACTTCATCTGCATTAAGTAGAATTGCACCAGTGGCAAAGTCGGGCGCGCAGTAAATATCATCAAAATCGCAATCCGGATTTTGAATAAGATTAATAAGCGCATTATTAAGTTCCTTTAAATTAAACTGCGGGATAGAACTAGCTAAACCTACACCAATACCTTGCGTTCCATTGCAAAGATTATAGAATCCTTTAGATGGAAGAACCGCCGGATACTGTTTTGTATTATCATAGCTATCTCTCCATTCTATTATTGTATCTTTATCAATATCAGTAAATAGAAGGTTAGAAATAGAAGAAAGACGAGATTCTGTATAACGGGAAGCAGCCCAGTTACCACTTTCGATAGGAGAACCTACGTTACCTTTTACTTCAACTAGCGGATAGCGCATAGCAAAGTCCTGACCGGCGCGCATAATAATTCCTTCACAGCTTGAATCACCATGAATATAGAAATCTGCCATAGCCATACCAACAGCATTAGCAGTTTTCTTATATGGATTATTATGGGTGAGTTTATGAAGAAGCATTGAATAGAATATTTGACGCGCAGAAGGTTTAAGTCCATCGCGCGCGTCAACAAGTGCGCGAGACTGAATTACCATGCCTGCGTATTGCGCGAAAGATTGTTCAATTACTGGTTTTAATTCACTCATTCTTCTTCATCCTCTTCATCATCATTCCATTCCCACTCATCCTCTTCTACGTAATATACACCTACTGCTTCTTCATCATATTCTTTAAAAGGCATACCATATTTACATTCCCAAGGAGTCCCAGGGTATACAAAATCACTATATTTTTTTGTATATGTAGTTACTGTATTCTCACCTTTATAATAAGAAATAATATCATAATTATATTCTTCATCAGTTAAAAGTTCTGGCAAATTTTCTTCTACCCATTTTCTCGGCGCAGCGATACACCAATTAACAGACATATCAATATTACCAGCTACTACAACAAGTTTATTTTCTTTAACCCAATTTTTATCACTAAATTTATGAGAATTTATTAATTCTTCATATTTATTTCCAATAGGATAATCTCTACCGCTAAACCAATTATTAAAAGAAAAATAAATTATATCTTCACTCATTTATTACTTTTCCTCACTTTCACGCCTTCATAAAATCCTTTTAAGTAATCATAGCTTAATTCAAATTGGCCTTGCTCACAAAAAATACCATCATAAAAACCTATTAAATATTCATATGATGGTTCTATTATTTTAAGAGGTTTACGAGCTATCTCCATTTCAATATCATGGATATTATAATTTTCATAATCTTCTTTAAGCATAATTTTACCCCATTTTTATTACTAACCAACCATATTCATTAGGAATATACATATTTTCTTTTATTATTTCTTCTCTTGTTAAAACTTTAAATATAGGATTTTTATACATTTCTTCTCTTAAAAAAGTATGAACATCTATTATAAAAATATCTCCTTTATTAAGTTTTACTATCTTTTCTCTTTCATACCCACATCTTTTACAGCTTATTCCATTATAATCATTATATGAACAACATTTAGGACATTCCATATTATTCTGTTATCTCCGAAAAATCAGAACTATTTAGATACTCCTAAATAAATTTACATAAATTTTCTTCTGGTACATAAAATTCAACTACGCCGGTTATAGAGAAAAAATACAAACATAATTTATTATGATAAATCCAAAAAAACTTATTTGTATCTAAATATATTTTTTTCTTTTTATTGAAATTAAACTTTAAATCTTCTTGCTATTCAATAGTAATTGGACAAATAAAATTATTCATTCTGTTATCTCCGAAAAATCAATATTATTAAATATAAAATCTTTTTTACTCTTTACATCTTCACCCATTAAATCATATAGTAAACCTAATGCTTCATCGCTATATTCCATAGCTTCCATGCGCTGATACTGCTCAGTAAACATAGATGCTCGCGCAGTTTCAGGCGGTAATTCACCAAGACCTTTCGCGCGCGTTACTTCACCTTTAATCTTACCGCGCACAGCGTTAAACTCTGCATCGTCAAAATAATAACTTTCTTGCTTACCGTTATTGACGATATAAAGCGGTGAGCGCAACCAGCACAAACGACCTTCTTTAATAAACTGCGGCGCAAGATAGGTAAGCGCAGCCATAATTAGAAGTCCAATATGGTATCCATCGCTATCTGCATCAGTACAAATTGCAAGACGGCCATAACGAAGTTTTGAACTATTATATTTTCCTGGTACGATATTCATCGCGCTCAAAAGAAGTTTAATTTCTTCGTTCTCAAAAATCTTCTCTTCGGGATTTGATAAGCAATTAATAATTTTACCTCTAATTGCTAAGATACCATACTTCTTATAATCGCGCGCCTGAGCCATACCACCCATAGCACTGTTACCTTCAACAATAAGAAGAGTTGAGTCCTGCCCAAGAAACTCCGCATCTTTCAACTTATCAGATGCAAAAACCTTTTTCTTTTGATTCTTTTCAATTTCTTTTGAAGCGTTAAGAACTTGCTGACGCGCCTTCTCCGCCGCGGCTTCCGCGCGAGCTACCTTTTTAAGCAACTCTACAATTACATCAAATTCTTGCGGAACTTTAATTTTCATTTGCTTAAGTGCTTCACTAAAAGCATTTGACGCAAGAGTACGAAGATTTGTATTATTAATTTTAGACTTAGTTTGATTTGCGAATGAAGGTTGCGCGACAGAGCAATTAATTACATAGAATAAATTATTTCTAATCGCATCTCCATCAAAATCTTGTTTTGAAAGAGAATTAAATGTACGTGTGATAGCTGTTTTCGCGCCAGTTATTGGACTGCCGCCTTCTGGACAAAGCAAGCCGTTAACAAATACGTAAGAGGTTTCTTTCTTTGCACCCCATTGGAAAGCAATCTCTAATTCATCTACGCCATCGCTAACTTTATTATATTGAATTGTACGATGTAAAGGAGTAGATAAATTATCTTTTATAAAATCTTTAATTCCGTTCTTCGCGCAATACTCTTTATCTTCGTTTGTATCATCATTTTTAATATAAAAAGTAATTCCATTATATAAATATGAAATATTCTTTAAATCTTCGCAAATTTTAGAGTATTTATATCCTATTTCTCCATTACTAAATACTTCTTTATCGGGTACAAAGACTACATATGTACCATCCGCCGCATCAGTGATTCCTTCTACGTACTCAACTAAATTTCCTTTAGAAAAAAAAGCTTTTGCAAATTTTCCATTTCTAAATGAAGTAACTTCAAAATATTCCGCACTAAGACACGCGCATTTAGCACCAATGCCATTCAGACCACTGGCATTTTTATATGCGCCCTCTTCAAATTTACCACCAGTATGTGATTTAGAATAGATGGATACTAGTACATTTTCTCCATCTTCTCTAATTCCGAATGGTACTCCGCGCCCGTAATCTCTTACTCCAACTCTATTATTTTTTTCAGATACATATACTTCTATTCTTTTACCATACCCAGCAATAGCTTCATCAGTAGAATTATTTATTATTTCTTTCAGCGCTTGATAAGTTCCATCTAAATCATTAGAACCCAAATACATTTGAATTCGTTGGCGCACTCCTTCTTTAAAAGAAAGAGATTTAATATCATCAACTGTATAACTCAAATCGTATACTCTCCTATTTTCTTTTTCTATAAATATTATATCATAAATTAAAAAAGAAGTCAAATTTAATTGACTTCTCTTAATCTATATTTACATTAGGTGGAACAAAATTATCAGCTCTTACCCATTTCCAATTATCTTCTACCCATACAAGAAAACGAGTAGTTTGATAGTATTCATCATATCTTACGCTAAGAACAGTATAAATCTCATTATTATATTTATATTTAACCTTAAACATTAGAATCTCCTATTATTTGATTTTTATCAACTCCACAAATATAATCTAAACTATCTTCATTATAAATTATAAAACCACGACATACCGCACGCGTTCCTCTATCATACCACCCAATCAGGCTAATAGTTATTCCATTTTCTTGCGTTTTAATTAGTGGTTCTTTAAACCAAATAATTTTATTTTCCATATTTATTCCCAACTTTCTATATTAGCTTTTTTCTTTTTATTATATACCCAATATAAATTTTCTCTTGCACGAGTCGCCGCTACGTAAGCTAATCTTATTTCTTCATCGCCCCATAACCTAGTTCCAATAACTACTACATTATCCGCCTCAAGTCCTTTTGCAGTATGGATTGTGAGGACTTTTACTTTATCTTCTTTAGTAAGAGCATTTAATTCATCAAAGCTTTTTCCACCACGCTTAAAAGTAATATTTGGTATACGATAAGAATCTAAAATATACTATATACTTTCTATCTAATCATTAGTGCGCGCGAGTATAAACCAGCTTCCGTATGGCTCTTGACTATTTTTAATTAATTTAGCTATATTACCTAAGTTAAATTCGACCCATTCAACTTTCCCTGAAGTATGACGCATTGGTATTGAATCATCATACATATGAGATTTAGTACGAGTTATAATATCTTTGGCAAAATTAAGAATACGGTATCCATTTCTATAATTTTCATCAAGAGAATAAGTGTATACATCTTCATAAGAAGCTACTTCTAAAAAATCAGCTGGTTTAGCATCTCGCCATTCATAAATACATTGTCTTGTGTCACCACAATAGAAGAATCCAGCAGGATCTATTAATGCAAAAAACTCCCATTCACTTTCAGAGCAATCTTGAGCTTCATCTACTATAAGATAATCTACTGGTTTAATACATTTTTTATGTCGTTTTACCATAGTAAAAAGATTATCAAATTTATCTTCATTTATATACTATAAAGCTTTTTCATTTAAACCATATACACTTAAAAGATAGAGCGCATATGCATGAATAGTTCCAATAAATAACCCTTCAACATAGCCAATTCTTTTTTTCATTTCATCTGCCGCGGCAGTAGTAAAAGTAATAACAACCATTCGTTCTGGTTTACAACCGTGTGAAAGCATAAATTTTACTCTTTCAGTTATAAGAGTAGTTTTTCCACTAGCGGCAGCCGCATGGACAACTATTTTAGAATATGGTGATTCAACTATTTCTTTCTATTTTTTACTTAAATTCATTTATCCACCCTGTTTCTAATTTAATAGCGCGGTCGCGCCATATAAATTAATCCAATATTTTTCTCTTTCGTTTAATTTTTCTTTTGGCACTTCTTCTAAAATCTAAAAACTAAAATTCCAAATTCCTTTCTCTTCCATTTTAGTATGAAGAGAGCTGTGCGCGATAGTACCTAAATTAAATGCGCTCTTTACGTGCTCTACCCAGCGGTTAGCTATATCAGTAGAGCGCCCTATATATATTTCTCCAGTAGGAATATAGGTTATGATATAAATTCCGCTCGGTTTCTTATTACCTAAGACCCGCTTTTCCATCTCAGATAGCGGCCGGCGCACATAACAATCGAAAGCGGCTCTATGTAAAACTTCTTTGTTATTAAATTTATGTTCTATATCTTTAATAATCTACAAATCTTCTATATCATTCTAACTTAAACAAATACGGTAGTAATCTTTTTCTTCTTGTATTTGTTTTTCGCGCAATATCTATGAATTTACGACCTCGCGCCGTCTGCGAAAATCATCTAAAGTCTCAAGTATATCGCAATATTCTAAGGCGGCTTCCGCGGCGTCATCATAAGTTTCTTCTATTTCAGATTCTATTTCTGCTTTTTTAGATTGAAATTCTTCTTCAAGTAATTTTTGTTTTTTTATATACTGTTCGTAAAGTTCCTAAGTATTTTTTTCTATTTCAATCTATTTTTTAAATTTTTCATTTTTACTGTATTCTTCTAAATCTTCTTGTATTAATTTATACTAAGATTCTTTATATCTTTTAAAATTCTAATTTAAATTTTCAGTTATTTTATTATAATTCTATTGCGCTTGATAGAAATCTTGATATAATTGATTTTCTCTTTTTTTGTACTAATCTTGAAGATACTCCTATTTTTTATTATAATCTTCTTCGAGAGACTCCTTTCTTTTATTATATTTCTAATTTAATTCTTCTAATTTATTTTCTTCTATTTTTTTATTTTCTTCTAATAAATATTTATTCTATTTTTGCTATTTAAAAAAGAGAATAATAAAAAATAATAGTAAAACTCCAAGAATACAGTAAATAATGTATTCCATAAATTCTACCACTCCTATTTTCTTTCTATATATATTATATCACAAATCTGTTTAAACTTCAAATTTTTATAATAAAATAGAGAAGCTAAATTTAGCTTCTCCATAATTTAATATAATTCATCTTCAGTTAATACTGTATCCCATGTTTGGATTTCTTCCCAAAGAGTATCAATGTAAGTATTTCCGCCTTGCGCGCCGTAGTCATGATATAATTTAACGAAACATTTTTTATCATACTATAAAATTTTCTTATAAGGTAAGTATCTATAATAAATGTCAGTCATTTCTTTTCGCAACATATCATTAGAAGAATTAGTAAGATTACTTAAAGATTTCATAATTTGCTCATCTGCTTCTGCAAATGGTTTTACCAACGGAGGAACAAATTCTTTAACAAATTCATCTGTAAATTCTCTATACTATTTCTTCGCAGCTTCTCTTTTTTCAGCGTTTCTTTTTTCTTTTCTCTTTTTGGCCCATTCGGTTCGTTCAGTTGCCTTTTTAAAAGCCTCAAAGATGATAGAACCTATTATAAATAAACCGCCAATAAAGCTAGCAAAGTCAGAAAAAGTCCAGCTCTCAAAAGCTTTAAAAAGTCCCATTACCATCACCTCATAACTAAGTAGAAGTAGTATATTAGAACTTTATTTTTTTGGGACTTTTAATCTATCGTTATGCCATTTACTAGTTACATGATATTTCTTTTGAATAAGGTCATTAAAAGTTTTGATGGCGCCGCCATCTAAATCCCAATATGGGATTCTAAATAATGGTATATTATGCGCGAGTGCGTAAGAATTTTTTTGTCTATCATGTTCTTTCTAATTTTTTAATTCCTACTCACCACGTATTGGATACCAGTGAAACTATCCATCAAGTTCAATAAGAAAATTTAAAGTAGGCAAATAAAAATCATATCTATATTTACCGCGTTTTAAATCAGAGTATGTCTTTTCACGCTAAAATTTAATACGTTCTTTTTTTAATATAAGTGCCACCTATTCTTCATAACTACTCACAGACCTAATTTCTCCCAAGTACAATCCTCAATATTCAAATCAGGACGAAGCCTAATCATTTTTGCATGGCGCAGCGCGTTATCTTCTGTAAACTGCATAGCTCCTACTTCCAAACATTTACCAGTATAATCCTTATAGTTACTCTTAATTTCATCACTAAGTCCACTAAGATACCCAATCGGATAAACTTTTCCATCTCGAAGAACTCCTATCTCTAGACTTCCGGCCATTCCATTAAAATAAGATTTAGTAACTGGTTCAATAGGCGCGCCATTCATATATTCTCTATAATGATTACCTTTAAGCTTCTCTTTAGTTACTGGGTCTTCCCAGTACTCCCAGCTAGGCAAGCTAATACCACTATATATTCTAGTTGGAGGAGTCGCGCGCCCTGTAAAGAAACAATCTAAGCTTTCTTGGAGTTCTCTTTTAACTTTAAGAGTCTGACGAGCTGGACGTTTACCTGGTTGGTAGCAAGTTCCTTTTTTTGTAATTACAATACCTTCACCATTATCTGCGAGAATAGTTTGGAGCATATTCCATAATTCTTCTCCTTCATAATAGTGAGCGAAATCAATATAGGTATTATGAGTTTTATAAGTAGTTTGCATAATCATTTGAAGAAATTGAATACGAGTTTCAATAACTTTATCTAAAAGAGATTCACCGTCGTATGCAAGTACATCAAAAATATAATAATGAAGTTTATCTCCAGACATTTGACGCGCGATAGCCTTATCTTTTAAACACCCCATGATTGAAGTCACATGATTAGAGCCCTCATTATTAGGAAAGTAAATTTCTCCAATTAAACAGGTTCCATTAGGAAGTACTTCAAAGAAAGAATTTAATTGTGGAACCCAATCTATTTTATTAAGATAATCTCCATTTACTCCTTTGGAACGTCCTAAAAGTTCCATGTTACCATTTTCATCTTTCCAAAACTTATAAAATGCGCCGTCTATTTTTCGTGAACCTATATAATTTCCGCTAAAAATCATATTTTTTGCTTCAACTCTTGGGTCTACTTTTGCGCTTGCTCCAAAAGTCCAATATTTCTGTGGTTCTAGATTATGGAAGTTATACATTATATATCTCCTTAAATATATATTTAATTTATATATTATTCCTATTATATTATTTATTTCTTTTGCTTACTACTCTTTTATTATACCATAATTTTCATTACTTTTCAAATTTTAAAACGGTCTGAGAAAAGTAGAGCTTACCTAATTTTATTTTACTTAATTTATAGAGTATTATAGATATGGAGGGTTAGTATAGGTATGACTTATAGAGGCACTACCCCAAAACATATATTTTATTTTCCTTTTAAACAAAATGAAGTAAGCGTCTTAAAGATTACTTATTTTTAGAAAGGAAAGGTTAAATTTACAAAAGAATTAACAGATATAACTTTTTAGCCAGATGAAGAAACTATTTCATTATAGCTTACGCAGGCGGATACTTTATCTTTTGATAAATATAGCTGGTTAGATAGACAGCGTGATTCACTTATCTTGATATAGATAAGAGTTAGATTAACTAATGGTGAATGTTTAGTAAGCGATGTAATGAAAGATAGACTTGGTGATGTATTATTGGATGGTGAAATCTAATGATTGGCAGAATGAAAAATAATGAAAGTTACTTTAAGTCTAGTTTTAATTCTGGTAATTCTTAGGTAAATTTTAGAGGATAGTTTAATAAAGTTGATAGTAGTATCAACTTAGATCTAGATTTAATAATTATTTTTGATGGCGGTGATGTCGATGGTTACGAAAAAGATCTTGAAGACTATATTCAAACTGCGCCGCGCAACTGAAGCTGAATGGAATACAAAAAACCCAGTTTTAGCTTTAGGAGAACCAGGATTTGCCTATGATGTTTATGGGTTAAAGATAGGTAATGGAGAAACGCCTTGGTTAGAATTAGAATATATTGGAATTACAGTAGATTAGTTAATGGAACTTTTATCTACAGTAGAAGTAGAAGATTTAGCTGATGGCGCGGATTATGCGAAAAAAGAATACGTAGATTAGAAATTTGAAAATTTAATAGTTGATTGTGGTACTAGTACTACAGTTCTATGGAGAGAATAAATATGAGTACTAGCGCGAGAATAAAATTAAAACGAGATACTACAGATAATTGGAACCATGCTAGAGGTTTTGTTCCTTTAGATGGAGAAATTATAATTTATACCGATTATAAAAGTATAACAGAAGAAATAAATGGGGATAATGTTATTACTTGGGTGCCTGGAATCAAAGTTGGAGACGGGCAAACTTATGTACAAGATCTTCCATTTGTTGACAAAGAATTAAGATAGGAGTTATTAGCACATATAAATGATGCTAATGCTCACGTTACTGCTGTCGAAAAAACTTTTTGGAATAATAAATTAAATGTAAATGATTATTCTGAAGTTATTGAAGGCGAATTAATTTTTAATAGAAACTAAAGGAGATAAAGATATGGCATATGTCGATGTAAATACACCTATTATTGATAGAATAACTTTACCTTCTGGTAATACTTATTATATTGCTGATAGGGAAATTAGAGACGTTGTTGATACTTTAAGTCAGGCTATTGCTGGTGGTGTTGCATATATTATCGCCTGGGATGGTTCTGCAGCACCAGTTGTAGCCAATATTCCCGCAGGAGTTGTAGTTACTTACAATGGCACAAATTATACTGGTACTTTAACAGCAGATAGCGCGCAGGCTGGCGCATTTTATTTAGTAAAGTCTGCGACACAAGCAGGTGGCGCGCTGGATAAATATGATGAATATGCACCTGTTGGTGAAGCTGGTAGTAAAACTTGGGAGAAAATTGGTGATACTTAGATAGATTTAAGTAATGTAGTAACTGGAGTAAGTCTTACTAAGTAGACTGATACAGTAATTGGTAGTGATGCTACATTCACTATCACTTAGCCTACTATTACATTTTCAACCACTCCAGCAAGTGGGCCACCGCCAAAAAGTTACGATCAATAGGTAAGAGTTGTAACTGATATTGCAAGTGTAACGGCTAGTGGGGACACAGTTACAGCTTTAACCGGATTGGGCACACCTTCTACTGATACTTTTTTAAAGGGCGTTAAGGTCACTACTCAACCTACAATAACTTTAACTGCTAATAGTAGTACCAGCACAGGACGTATTACTTATGTGCAGTCTCAAGGTACTGCAACTACTACAAAGCTTTCTGCAAGCGCAAGTGGTGGTGCAGTAAGCGCGAGTGGTGATAGCGTTACAGCTATTACTGGATTAGGTACTCCTAGTACTTAGAGTGCTGTTAAATCAGTTACTCCAACAACAAAGAAATTAGCTACTACTACAGTAACTGGAGTAAGTGGTAGCACAACACCTGATGTAGTAAAAACGAGAAGTTCTTAGACCACAGCAACTGGCGCGGGTACTTCAAGTACAACAAATACTGATTGGCTTAAGGGCGTGAGCGTAAGTAATGGTGTCTTGACTATTGGCGCAGCTACTATGAATACTTAGACCACTTATTCAGCAGGTGCACCTAGCAGTATTACAATTCCTACCGCAGCTTCAAGTGCGACAACTGTCGCTACTGGTGCTACAACTACCAGTGGAAGTGGCGCGGATGTAGTAACTGATGTAAGCGTTGGAGATACATTTAATGCGGTTACAGGTTACGCGAGTCCTTCTACAGATACTGTACTTGGTACTGCTTCTACTTTCAGCGTAACAGACCCAACCATCACTATTGCAAGTGGGACAGCCGGTGATGTTACTGTTGCAACGGGTATTGGGGCAGCAACTACTAGATATTTAAGTGCAAGTGCAAGTGGTACCGCGGTTGGCGCGGATGGTACTGGAGATGCGGTTACTGCGCTTGGTACTCCTAGTACAGACACAGTTCTTGGAACTGGTTCTACAATTTCCGTTACACCTACTAGCGTAGATATTAGTGCTACCGCTAGTGGAGCTAATACAGCCTGGAATAATAAAGATAGCGTTACAGTTCTTAAAGATACGACTGATGTCAGTGTTACTAAAGGAACTTAATAAAATTAAAAGTTATTCGTATACAGCGCGGGTCGCATAATTTTATATGATTCGCGCTGTATAAGCGAATAAAGGAGTAAACATATGGCAACTATTAGTCATATTACATTACCAGACAATACAGATTATAGTATTTAGGCTACTGGTATTTTCTTTGGACAGGTAGATAGCACTTCTACAAATACGGTTTATACTGCAACCATTCCAGGTATTACAGAATATTATGATGGATTAACTATTTTACTAAAAAATGGTATTGTAACTTCTGCATCGGGCTTTACTATTAATATTAATGATTTAGGAGCTAAACCGTCATATAGTAATATGGCGACGGGCAACGACATAACTCCTACTGCGCCTACACGTGATACTACAATATTTAATATTAATTATACAATGCTATTCGTTTATGATAGTACGCTTGTTGAAGATGGCGCGTGGATATGTTATCGTGGTTATGATGCTAATACAAATACTATTGGTTATTAGCTTCGTACTAATAGCTATACTTTAAAAACATATGATAAGTTTAGATATTATCGTATTTTATTTACTTCAGCTGATGATACACACTGGGTACCAGCTAATACCGGAACAGATAATAGTGCAACAAGTACAAAAACTGTAAATTAGAGACCAATTAATCCATTTGGGTCAATTGTATATTGTGGTAATAGTACTAGTTACGCTGCAGAGGCGAACGTTGCAGCTTCTGCAATCTGGCAACAATACACACTTACTTTAGGGTACTCATTTAATAGAACAGGAGCCGCTCTCACACTTACAACTCAACGGCCAGTATTTATAAAATGCGCGCCGTAGAGCAATGGTAGTGCGATTATTGATAGTACTACTCCATATGTATAGGCATTACCAAGCACAGATGATGGAAAAATTTATATTTTTCTTGGAATTGCTTATAGTGCTACTATGATAGAGATGACTTTAAATCACCCAGTATATTATTATAAGGACGGCGCCATTCGACTTTGGACAAATGCCCCAACAGTTAGTGTTCCAACTGCGTCTGATGCTAATCCGCAAATGGATGGAACTGCCGCAGCAGGCACTTCAAATAATTATAGTCGCGCGGATCATGTACATCCAAGTGATACAAGCCGCATGGCCGCCAATCTGAAGGGCGTAGCTAACGGTGTTGCTGAGTTGGATGCTAACGGTAGGGTTCCTTCTTCTTAGCTTCCATCTTATGTGGATGATGTTATTGAGGGGTATTACTACAATTCAAAATTCTATGAGGAATCTTCTCATACTACTGAGATTTCAGGTGAAACAGGTAAGATTTACGTCGATCTCAGTACCGAGAAGACTTATCGGTGGAGTGGCACGGCTTTCGTAGAAATTAGCGCTTCTCTTGCTCTCGGCGAGACGAGCTCTACTGCTTATCGTGGAGATCGTGGTAAGACGGCTTATGACCATTCTCAGCTTACAAGTGGTAACCCGCATAATGTAAGTAAGTCTGATATTGGCCTTGGAAACGTAGACAATGTTCAACAATATAGTGCAAGTAATCCTCCACCATATCCAGTGACAAGTGTTAATGGTAGCACCGGAGCAGTAACTCTTACAATACCATCTAAAACTAGTGATTTAACTAATGATTCTGGTTTTATAACTGGTATGTATATTGGTTCTTATGGCTCTTCTACTTATGCAGAAATTTTAGCCGCATACTAGGCTAATAAAGTTGTATACTGCCGTGCTTCTAGTAATAGTAATCCAGGCACTGGTTCGCAGAACCGCATGGCGTTTCTTGCTTATGTGAACAATTCGACTACTCCTACGGAATTTGAATTCCAATACTATCGTTCCGTTTCTACCCATAGTGATTCACAGCAAGGCGATCAGGTTTTCGTATATAAACTTAATTCCTCTACTGGATGGAGTGTTACTACTCGTGAAGCATATACGAAGATCACTACAGGAACGGGGTTATCTAAAAGTTATAGCAATGGAATATTAACACTTACTAATAGTGGTGTTCATAGTGCTACTATTAATGGCGATTATTTAAGAGTTAATACTAATGGTACAAATGAGGATTTAACCATTCCATATGCAACAAAAGCAGCTCAAGATAATGAAGGAAATGTTATTGATACTACATATTTAAAAATAAGTGATAGTATTTCAGATATTAGTTATGATGTAACAACTGGTAGTATTTAGTCAACTATTGGTGAGACTACAACGAATATCGTATAGGATGTGTCTGGATATGACCCAGACTCTGAAACAATAACTACATTAGTAGATAATGTGACTGTTTCTGGTTTTTATTTAGATGATGATTCAGAGGGTAATTATGCTACAAATTTATATCGATCAGCCAATAATGCTTTAACTGGTTTTTCTACTTCTGAGTTTGTGCTTGGTAACAAATATCTTGTTATTTGGGATGGCGTAGAATATATCTGTAATGCACAGCTTAGATCTAGTAGTTGTGCTGTTAATTCTAGATTTACATCAATTAATAATATATGGGATTGTAGAGTATTAGGAAATGCAACATTGTTAAATTTTGCTCCTACTGAAAAAGCAAATTTACCTTTTGTAATAACATATCGTTATGATAGAGATACAAACGTAATTATTTGGACAAATTCTACATCTGCTTCTCATATAATTACTATTAAACAGATTAGTAGAAATTATAAAGAATTAGTATATGAAGAATTACCATATTTTTTAAAAGATAATGGAACCCCTATTATCAATAAAGGAACAGGTTCATCAAGTATTATTTTAGGCGGTGGCTCAGATGCCTCTGGAGCTGTTTCTCTTGCTGTAGGAGGAGGAACAAGAGCTACAGGATATGCTAGTATCGCCGCAGGCGGACGCACATTAGCTCAAGGAAGTTATTCAATAGCTTTAGGTTTTGGATCCATAACACATGCACAACAATGTATAGCTGGTGGTAGTGCATGTGAAACATTAGCTGGCCTTTCTTTTGCTTTGGGCCAGCTGGCTAAAACATCTGGTTTGATATCATTTAGTTTTGGTGATCGTACTGAAGCGACTGGTAGAGCATCAATGGTTATTGGCCAATATAATATACCAGATGATGATGATGGCACTAATTATACTCAATATGGTAATGGGGCAAAAAAATATGTATTTATAATTGGTAATGGTACTGCTAATGGAGCACGTTCTAATGCATTAACTGTAGATTGGGATGGTAACGAAGCTATAGCTGGTAGTCTTACGCTTGGTCTTGGAACCGCTAATGAGATCACGTTAACGCCAGCTCAGCTTGCAACTGTGCTTGCATCATTACTACCAGCTGTAAGTGCATCCGACAACGGCAAAGTTCTTACAGTAGTTAACGGCGCATGGGCGGCCGCAGACTTGCCCACTTATCAAGGAGGTGTTAGCTGATGGCCGGCTTACCAAGATTATATTGGAGAAATTATGATTCTTCAGACGACACTATATACCAGACCAGAACTAATATGATGCATTAGATCCTGCTTACTATTGAAGAGTGCGGGTTTAGCGCTCCAGCAGGAAAAGTGTTCAAAGAGTGGAATGATGCCAGAGATGGAACTGGAACTTCTTATCAAGCGGGGGAAACTACTGATACTCATGAGTCTGTTTATGCTATCTGGGAATCTGTTGATATTTCCATATCCTACGCTGGTTCGCAGATAGCCACTATGAATAGTAGCGGAACTAAGACCCTTCTTACTTCCGGAAAATACTGCACGGATAACATTATAATAGATTATACTAAAGCTGGAATAACGGTAGTAGAAACTCTAGACTCCCATGGTGGTACAATAGTAAGTATTAGCGGCGATCCAGTAATGCTTTAGACTAAAACTATAATGCCTACTGCGTCTACTTAGATAGTAAGTCCAGACTCTGGATATAATGGATTTGCTTCTGTAATAGTAAATGGAGATAATAATTTAGTTAGTTCTAATATAGCTAGTGGAATTAGTATTTTTGGAGTAGTTGGAACTTTCCAAGGCGGCGGTGGCGGAGCAGCATCTTTCATACAGAATCATGGAACCATGACGAGTTATGAGGATTCTACTGTAACGACTATAGGACAAGGAGCGTTTGCGTTTTGTAGTTCTTTGCAAACTCTCAGTTTTCCTGCTTGTACGAGTATTGGAAGTAATGCATTTTATAATTGTTTCAGTTTATCGACGATCAGTTTTCCTGTTTGTACGAGTATTGGAAGTAGTGCGTTTTATAGTTGTTACAAATTAACGACAGCGAGTTTTCCTTCTTGCACGAGTATTGGCAATGATGCGTTTTATAGTTGTTACAGTTTATCGGCGGCCAGTTTTCCTGCTTGTACGAGTATTGGCGAGAATGCGTTTGCATATTGTAGATGTTTGGAAACAGCAAGTTTTCCTGTTTGTACAACTATTAGAAGTAGTGCGTTTCGTTATTGTACTAGTTTGCAAACTCTCAGTTTTCCTGCTTGTACAAGTATTGGCGGATACGCATTTTCTGCTTGTCCCAGCCTAACGACGATAAGTTTTCCTGTTTGTACGAGTATTGGAAGTAGTGCGTTTGCATATTGTTACAGTTTATCGGCGGCCAGTTTTCCTGCTTGTACGAGTATTGGCGAGAATGCGTTTGCATATTGTACTAGTTTGCAAACTCTCAGTTTTCCTGCTTGCACACGTATTGGCGAGAATGCGCTTTATTATTGTTACAATTTATCGACGGCAAGTTTTCCTGCTTGTATAAACATAAGTGCCTCTGCATTTGGCAGGTGCTTTAAACTTGTTTCTTTATATCTTCTTGGTTCGTCACTTGTGTCGCTTGCCAATTCCAACGTATTTTCGTCAACCCCAATCGCCGGATACACAACCTCTACTGGAGGCGTTTATGGTTCTATTTACGTTCCATCATCCCTTCTTAGTTCTTATAAGACAGCTACTAACTGGACTTATTTTTCAAGCAGAATTGTAGGTATATAAAATTAATATAAAACGGGTAGCATAAGGGTCGCGCCCTAAGTGAGATAATGTGCCATAACACAAGCCGTTTAATAAATATAATAAATATTTTTATGGAGGTATTTATGAAACTTCAAATTTTAGTTCCTCAATATCACGAAACAGACGAAATTATTAAACCTTTATTAGATTCAATTGCATTACAATAGGCAGTTTCTTTTACGGAAGTAGGAGTTATAATTTGTAATGATGGATCAGATGTTCATCTTTCAGAAAAACTATTAAATTCTTATCCTTTTAAAATTGAATATTATCTCGAACCGCATCGTGGCGTAAGTGGCACTCGTAATGCGTGTTTTAATCATGCGACCGCAGATTATGTAATGTTCTGTGACGCAGATGATATGTTCTGTAATGTATGCGGTTTATGGATAATATTTAGAGAAATGGAAGGAAATGGGTTTGATAGTTTAGTTTCGGTATTTATTGAAGAGTCGCATCTGCCGCAGGATATACCTGAACAGAGAGATTAGATGGGGAATGTAGTGATGCCCGCCATGAAAAAGGGTAGTCCAATGTTTATTAACCATGATATGGATTCAACTTTTGTTCACGGAAAAGTTCATCGTCGTCAATATCTGCTCAGTTAGAATATTCGTTGGAATGAGAAACTTACTATTCATGAAGATAGTTTCTTTAATATTCAATGTTAGAATCTTTCAACAAATGTAAAATATTGTTAGACGCCATTTTATTTATGGAAGTGGAGAGATGAAAGCGTTTGTCGTCACGATCCTAAATATATACTTAAAACTTATAAAAATATGATTGATAGTAACGATGCGCTTGTAGATGAATTTTTAAAACGTAATGTTAAAAATAAAGCTATGTTCTTTACTGGATTCCTTATTTTTGATGCTTATTATTTAATGAATAAACCTGAATGGCGCGATTAGGAAAATAAAGAGTATAGAGATAGTACGGAAAAATATTTTGCGAAGTATTTTAGAAAGAGAAAGAAATTATGGAATGAAATTTCTGATAATGATAAAATGCAAATATCTAATCAAATTCGTACTCGTTCCGTGAACGAAGGAATGATGATGGAAAATATCACAATTAATAATTGGTTAAAACATATTGAAAAACTTTATAAAGATAAATAAAATTTCAATAAAGTGAGGTAGAAAAATGGCGGTTTCAAAAGTTATATTAAACGGGAATACGTTGATTGATGTTACTGATAAGACCGTAACTAGTTCAACTTTAGTATCCCCAAATACCGCTTTAGGCGCCGATGGAACAACTGTGACCGGCGCGTTAGTAACAAAAAGTGCGTCAGATGTGACTGTGTCTGGCGCAACAACAACAATACCTGCGGGAGTTTATTCTTCATAGGTCTAGAAAACAGTTAGTAGCGGGACGGCGGGAACGCCTACCGCAACGAAGGGAACCGTGTCAAGCAACTCAGTTTCGGTCACCCCGTCCGTCACAAATACCACAGGGTACATTACCGGCGGCACGAAAACCGGCACTCCGGTCACGGTATCCGCATCTGAACTCGTCAGCGGCACGAAAACCATATCGTCAAGCGGGACAACTGATGTGACGAACTACGCATCGGCCTCTGTCGCAAGCGGTTCTGCGACTACGCCAGCGACTACGATTACCGCCAACCCGACCATCAGCGTATCTTCGGGTGGCCTTATCACGGCATCTGTAAGTGGTTCTCAATCCGTTACTCCAACGGTTTCTGCCGGGTACGTTTCAAGCGGTACGGCGGGGACAATTACGGTTAATGGAAGTAATACGTTAACAATTTCTTCGTGGAGTGGAGGAAACTACGGAGAAATTATAACATTTACTGTTGAAGTATTATCAAGTTATTCAGCGGTAAACGGTATGACATGGGAATAGTTTATTGCAAGTAGATATAATACGGGTAATTGGGTAATAGTTAATAATAATATTAAACCTAATACTAGTAATAACAATAGTTTAACATGCAGCTTAAATGGTTCTGTCCATAGGGTTGAAAGTTAGGAAACTATTATTTCAGGTATGAATTATATGTGGCGTAGGACTTAATGAGGTGAAATAAATGGCGTTAGATAAATTAATAGATAGCGAGCGTCTTGATGGCGCATTGTCCGCCACCGCAACTGCTATTCTTTTAAAAACCGGTGGTTCAACTCCTTTAACATGGGATATGGATGAAGGTTTTGCGGATGTGATAGAAGATATCCCGACATAGGCTGCGTAGACGATAACTCCTACTACATCGAATCAAACAATTAGTAGTGGGACTTTTTTAACTGGAAATTAGACCATAAAAGGTGACGCCAATCTTGTAGCTGGGAACATTAAGAGCGGCGTTAGTATATTTGGAGTTACTGGAAACTATGAAGGTGGCGGAGGAAGCAACACTGTTGTAGATTTTATTGAAAATCACGACGCGTTCGCCTCGTTCGAGCACTCCTCGGTTACGAAAATTGGGCAAGGTACGTTCGCGTATTGTAGTGATTTGCAAACAGTAAGTTTTCCCGCTTGTACGAGTATTGGAAGTAGTGCGTTTTATAATTGTTTCAGTTTATCGACGTTCAGTTTTCCTGTTTGTACGAATATTGGAAGTTTTGCGTTTTATAATTGTTATAAATTAACGACAGCGAGTTTTCCTTCTTGCACGAGTATTGGACAAGGTGCGTTTGCATCTTGTACCAGCCTAACGACGGTAAGTTTTCCTGCTTGTACGAGTATTGGAAGCAGTGCGTTTTATAATTGTTATAAATTAACGACGGCAAGTTTTCCTGCTTGTACGAGTATTAGCTATAGTGCGTTTACATCTTGTAGTCGTTTATCGACGGTCAGTTTTCCTTCTTGCACTTATATTGGAAAGTATGCGTTTGCATCTTGTACCAGCCTAACGACGGTAAGTTTTCCTGCTTGTACAACTATTGGAAGTAGTGCGTTTTATTATTGTAGTCGTTTATCGACGGCAAGTTTTCCTTCTTGTACGAGTATTGAAAGTAATGCGTTTGCATTTTGTACTTATTTACAAACGGTAAGTTTTCCTGCTTGTACGAGTATTGGAAGTAGTGCGTTTATGAGATGCTATAAATTACCGAGTATAAATTTTCCTTCTTGCACGTCAATTGGTACGAGTGCATTTGGGTATTGCAGTAGTTTAACTTATGCGGATTTCCCTGTTTGTACGACAATAGGATCTTTCGCGTTTACATCTTGCTTTTGTCTTACTGAAGTAAGTTTTCCTTCTTGTACGACAATAGGAAATAATGCGTTTGCATATTGCAGTAGTTTATCAGCTATTAGGCTTTTTGCCTGCAAAACTATTAGTAATTAGGCTTTTCTTAATTGCTTTAGTTTAACACTTGTCAGGCTTATTTCATGCGAAACTATTGGTTCTTCTGTTTTTACTAACTGCCAAAAGTTACTTTCCGTGTACCTTTACAGTCCGAGCGTTGTATCTTTGCTTAATTCAAACGCTTTCCTCTCAACTCCAATTGCTGGATTCACAACCTTTACTGGCAACGTTTACGGAAGTATTTACGTTCCATCTTCATTATATTCGGCCTATATCACATCGACAAATTGGACATATTTCTCATCTCGATTTGTAAGTGTATAAATAATTAAAAGGAGTAATTTATATGGTAATTTATCAAGAAATTAGCGGAACTGATTTAGTTTGCGCGTACTCTAATAATAAAATGATGATTCGTCAAGACGAAACAGGTAATTTATATTCTGAAGCGATTGACCCAGTTTATATGAATCGTACATATACTGAAACTGATATTCCAATTGAAGAGGATGAAGGATTACCCGTAATGGAACCGCAAGAAGCTTTAGATTTTATATTCGGAGGTTAGGAAGGAGAATGATTTAGTTTACTAGATGGTAGGCCGAAAAATATCGCCAATTAATGAATTAGGCAGCTACGTCTTTATCCGATGGCGATGCGGCTTATGTCCCAAGGCTATTTAAATATTGGGAACCTAACCATAAATATGATGTTATTGGCGAAAGAGTTTAGTATGTTGGAAGACTTTATAAGGTTCTTCAAGCTCATACTTCATAGGCTGGTTGGGAGCCAGACGTAGCAGTTAGCTTATTTGCAGAAGTATTAATTCCTGACCCAGGCGTAATACCAGAATGGGTACAGCCTAGTTCTACAAATCCTTATATGACGGGAGATAAGGTACGTCATAATGGAAAGATTTGGGTTTCTATTGCAGATTATAATGTGTGGGAACCAGGTGTATATGGTTGGGAAGAAGTAACTGAATAAATTTAAATTTAAATATAAAAAAGACTACGTATTAAACGTAGTCTTTTATTTTACTTATATCTCTTATCTTTCATAAATTCTCGCGCCTAAGCTTCAAGTTGTTCTAATGTTCCATTATTTGCAATTACCATATCATATAAATCTGGATTAAAATTTTCCTCGCAGTCGGCACTATTATCCTATTGCGTAGAGAGCGCGCGCTGTATAAGAATTGCCTATGCACCATACTTATCTCGTAACTTCTAAATTTCAGAGGGCTCGCGCACATCTATAAAGAAAATTAATTTATCTCCATCATAATCTCGCTAATCCATCCATCGTTTTTCAATTTCGATATAATGAACTACTTCATTAAATGGAAAATTATTATATTCTATTAATAACTATTTTAAATCTGCTAAAAATTTTCTATCTTTAGGTTCTTTTGCACCATTCCATCCGCATTTCTATGCTATTTCTTTTACTGGCTAAATAGAAGAAAACATACGTACATAGATAGGATTAAGTGCGAAACAAAAATTTTCAAAAGTAGTTTTCCCACTTCTAAGTTAAGGAAGGCCGTTTACAACGTACACCTTCATTCTGCATCACCTACCTTATAATAATTTATATATTTAGTATCTTTATATTTATTGCTCCAAACCTCACGCCCGCAATCAGGACATGGGCAAGTATAAATATATTGCGGTCTTAAATCCATTGTATCTTCTTCAAAAATACAGCCGCAATTCCTACATTCAAACGTAACAGTTCTAGTTATTTCTTCTCTTTCTATTCTTCCATGTTTAATAATTCTCATTTATTTTACCATTCCTTAATTTTATCCATTTAAAAATTCATTAGTCCATCCATCAGTATATGGATTTGGTTCGTTCTTTGCTTCTGCGGCACCTTTCTTAGCAAGCTTATCTACTAATTCATTATTCTCATTACCCGCATGGCCTTTCACTTTAATAAATAGAATATGAGAGTCTTTAAAGTATGGAATAAGACGTTCCCATAAGTCTTTATTGGCTACTGGGCCTTTAGAACTATTAACCCATCCATTAAGCTCCCAATTTTTATACCACTTTTGCTCGTAACAATTTACTAAATATGCGCTGTCGCTAATTATATGAAGATTTTGTTTCTCTCCATAGGTTGCGCGAGCGGCTTCAATTCCTTTAATAGCTGCCATGAGTTCCATACGGTTATTTGTTGTACCAACTTCGCCGCCATATTCAGATATAGCTCGCGCGCCCTCTGTGTAAAATACATAAGCCCATCCACCGCGTGCGTTTGTAGTGCCATTACCGCTTGTAGCTCCATCAGTATAAATATCAATCCAGTTCTTCATCTCCGCCTAAATACTCCCACACGTCTTCCCAAATAAGCATATTTTCATGGTATGCGTCAGAAATATCTGTTAACCAATCGTGAACTGCTCTACCATTATTTTTCCTATCCCAAATATATAATTTATTCTTAAATAATTTTTTTTCTTTATATAAAAATTTAATATATGTAAAAAAACTACAACCTAATTTAATCTTATAATTATATAAAGATGATACTGATTTAGCAATTCTAAGACAGGTTTTATGAGTTTTTAGATTTGGATTAAAATTACTAAGGCTAATTATATTATTATTGCGCGAACCCTCTCCATACATATTAATAAATAAAGTTTCCGTTAATCTGCCTAATTTTTCTCTAAGTTCCATATATATAAAATCTCCTTATTTTCTATTTATATTATACCATAATTTTAATTGAAATGCAAATTATGGATTTCTAATTAAAGTAATTTACTTATATTATAGGATATTATAGTGGAGGATATATAAATGGAGTTTAGGAGAACTATAAAATTAGGGATGTCTGGCGCCGATGTTTTATATATAAAACGAAAGCTTTTTGACCTCGGTATGTATTCCAGCAAGATTAAACGTATTATAAGTAATAAATTTAGGTAGGATAGTGTTGAAGCTACTAAAAAATTTCAATAGACTTATGATAGTGTTTGCGAAGGGCCACTAGAAGTGACTGGGACTATTTATGAAGCTTGTTGGGAGGCTATTGAGGCAGCGGCACGCGGTGAAATTAAGCCTAAGGTAGACCCTGGCCCTGAACCTATGCCAACTCCCGAACCTGAGCCAGAGCCAAAAAAAGGTATGTTAGATTCTTATACCTGGATTAAAGCATCTAAGCGCAAAGCAATCGAAAAAGATTTATTAAATACAAATGAAATGCGACGCAGTATTTGTTTAGAGATACTTAAATGGTGTTATGACCCGGATTATCGTTCTGGAGACGTGCGCGCGCTATATATGTGGGGAGGTAATTTATATAATACTGACTTAAGACTTAATATAGCTACTGCTGCAAAAATAGAAGTTGGCGCGAAGCGTTATCCTGATAAATATGACGGTGGTCGAAAAGAGTGGATGTTAAGTGAAGTTGCAAAATATGGTGATTTACCTGCATCTGATTGTAGTGGAATGGAAGTTGGTTGGTTGCGTAAATTTAAGCTTGTAAATAATAAATTTGATAGTAATGCGAATACTTTGGGTAGTGAAAAATATAGCGTAGAATGTGAGATTAAAAATCTTAAGCCTGGTACGTTCGCGCATCGTGATGGTCACTTAGGTACATATGTCGGTGGTGGATATATTGTTGAGTTTGTAGGCGGCGCGTATGGATGCTAGTTAACGGATAGAACGAATCGTAAAGTTTGGAATTTCGTAGAAAAGAAAACTTAGAAGATGTCGGCTTGGAAAGATTTTTGGGATTTTAAGGAGCTTTTAAAATATGACGACTAATAAAGATGATTTTATTAAAAAAGTTATTATTGGAACTTTTGTTTTCTTACTTCTCTTTACCATTGCCATGATAGTTGTATTTTGTATGACTGGAAGCACTCCAGATGTATTAATTGGAGCGGTATTTGCAGCTTGCGTCGGAGAATATTCAATTTGTGGAATGATAAAGAAAACAAAAGAAGTAGAATTAACAGAGCGCTTACGTGATGGTTCTTTAGAACTTTATGATGAGTGCGAAGAAGGTAATGAAGAAGATGGTGCTGTTGCTGGTGTAACTTTTGAATGCGTTGATGAATATATTAGTGCAGCGCATAACGGAGATATTGAAGAGGAGGCTATTGGATAATATGGATAAAGAATATTTAATGATGTTATTTGCTGAATACGCTCCACGGTTTTTAGAATTAATTTTAATTGCTTTTGGTATTTGGCTTGTAAATATGTTACGTAAACAAGGCGCAACAAAAGAACAACTTGCTTTAGTGGAGGAAGCCTATGCGATTCTTTAGAGGGCGGCGCGCAATACGAACCAAGTTTGGGTAGAGGCTATTAAAGAGGCCGGCGGCAAACTTTCAGAAGAAGAGGCGGCTAAGGCGAGAGAGGATACAATTAAAGTATTCAAAGAAATGATTACTGAAGCTATGGAATTTGCGATTGAAAAGCTTTATGGTAGCGTTGATAAGTGGCTTGAAATGAATTTGGAATCTGCGGTTAATGAAGTAAAAGATATTTATATTCCTGTAATAGAAGAAGAAAAAGCAGAGGAATAATATTATGTTAGTAGGAACTACACCAACTTTTACTTTAATATTGCCGCAAGAATATAATTTAACTACTGCAAATAAAGTTTATTTCGCCATAAAGTAGGGTAATGTTCTTATAAAAAAAGAAAGTCCGAGTGGTGTAGCTGTAATAGCAAATAGAGCACAAGTCTATTTATCTTAGAGAGATACACTACGGTTTAAAAAAGGAACGGCTAAAATTTAGTTGAATTGGACTTATTCTAATGGTAATAGAGGCGGCACGAAAGAAAAAGAAATAGAAATAGATGAAAATCTCTTAGAGGAGGTTTTAGGATAATGTTACCAGTTATTGTAGATATGGAAGTAGAAGAACTTAATTCTGCGGTTGAATTCGAATTAGAAGAATTAAATCCTTCCGTAGATATGGAAGTATCTACAATAATTAAAGTTGATGGAGAAAAATATGAAGGGCCTTATGTTGCAACTCCTTCTAAAAATAGTTAGATTTTTTCTACAAAAGAAAAATTAATGAAATAGGATTTTATTGTAAATCCTATACCTGAAGAATATATTGTTCCAGAAGGACAGATATAGATAGAATAGAATGGAGAATTTAATGTAACTTCATATGCTTCTGCATTAATAAATGTGAATCCGCCTTTATAGTTTAAAACTACTGAACCATTAATAACATAGTAGATTATTAGTCCAGATAATGGATATTACGGTTTATCTAGTGTTATTATAAATGCAATGCCATTATACAATGGCGAGTTAAATTAAAATTTGACTTTTTTAAAAATTTATGTTATTCGTGTGCGGGCGCGCGTATATTTAATAGGAAAGAAGAATCTAAATTTTGGATTCTTCTTTTTTATATAAAAAATTTAATTATTTCTAATTTTGAAAATCTCTAAAATTTATGTTATAATTATTATAGAAATGAAAAAGATATTTACGGCAAATATTTTATGGCGCAAATAATAATATCTTGAAAAGGAGAAAAGATTATGAAGAATAGTTTTGTGAATGCTGCGAAGGGAGTTGCTTCTCAGAAGCTTACTGAGAATGGTGCTTTTGCGTACTCTAATACGGGTGAAGGCGCGCTCCTGGATTTGTTTGGTGTAGTGGGCGCGCTTCGCAAGCGGAATGAGGATGAAATTGCAACTAAGTTTGCAGACGCGTTTAATGAGGATAGTGAACTGGCTATGCGGCTTTTGTTCTATGCTCGTAATATTCGTGGCGGACTTGGAGAGCGCAGAACTTTCCGCATTATGTTGGAGTGGCTTTGCCGGAATCATCCGGAGTTGGCAGTTGCTAATATTCCGAATGTAACAGAGTTCGGGCGGTTTGACGATCTTTTCGTCTATATTGGGACTCCCGCAGAAGAAGAAATGTGGAATTACCTTAGTAATATTCTTACTAAGGACTATGAGGCTATGCTCGCGCAGAAGCCGGTGTCGCTGTGCGCGAAGTGGATGAAGTCTATTAATACTTCCAGTAAGGAATCTCGCGCGATTGCGTATAAGACTATGCGCGCGCTTGGTTTTAAGACTGAGAAGCAGTATCGTAAGGTTCTGGCGCGTTTGCGTGAGTATCTGAAGGTTACCGAACATCAGATGAGTGCGCAGGAGTGGGATAAGATTAATTATTCCCAGGTTCCGGCGTACGCAATTAAGAATTATGGGTCTGCTTTTGCTAAGCACGATTACGAGCGGTGGAACTCTTACCTTAATGCGCTTAAGAACGGCGCGAAAGATGTTAAGGTTAACGCAGGGACTCTTTATCCTTATGACCTTGTGGAGAAGATTTATAGGAATAGTTATCTTTCGTCTTTTAAATACGATGAACTAACTGAGCAGCAGTGGAAGGCTTTGCCTAACTACGTGCAGGATGGCGCGAATGTATTGATTATGGCGGATGTAAGTGGTTCGATGACTGGGCGCCCGATGGCTACCTCTATTGGTCTTGCGAGCTACTTTGCGCAGCGTAATCATGGAGCTTTTGAGGGTCTTTATATGACCTTTACAAGCGATCCGCACTATATCCATGTTTCTCGTAATGATAGCTTAAAGGCTATGTGCGAGAAGGCAACCGTAGAGGTCGGGTACAATACAGATTTGAATAAGGCTTTTAGACTTGTCTATCATACTGCCGTGCAGAACCATGTGCCGCAGAAGGATTTGCCGAGGGCGCTTGTTGTAATTTCCGATATGGAAATCGACAACTACATTCGGTATAATAATATGGACTTCTTGCAGAAGTGGAAGGAGTTGTTCCGCGAAGCTGGTTATGAGATGCCGCAGCTTGTGTGTTGGAATGTTGAGGCTCGTCAGGATACTTATCTTGCGCAGTCCGCAACAGAAAAGGGCATTAAGTATCTTAGCGGAAGTTCCGTTGGTGTATTCCGTAATCTTTTATCTATTTTGAACTGCACTAGTGCCTATGAGGCGATGGTTAAGGTTTTGATGGATAAGATGTACGATCGAGTCATCACAAAAATTCCCTCGCGCGCTATGTAAGGAGAATAATGTAATGGAAAATTATATTATTCTCCATAAAAAGTCAACTAACGATTTAATATTTTTAAATCCGAAATTTATTGAAAGTATTTATGAAAATAATAATCCTGGGTATCCGAATGGTACAATGATTTATTGTCTTGGACGTAAAGAATCATATTGGGTAACTGAGGATGTTGAAGAAGTGCGCAAGAAAGTATGGGGTACGATATAATATGGATTATACTGCACAAGAAAAATCTGATGGGCTAAAGAAACAATTAGAGCTTCTTTCAAATTGGCGTTCCTCCCCTCAAGAGATTTTAATGCGTGATACTGCAAATTTTCTTCGTAGAAATAATATTTCCATTTTTAATAAAGATGGAACTTATAGAGGGTTTGAGGCTATTATAGGGGAAGTTCGCTCTAAATTTGCAAGAAATGAAATTTTATGATATAATATTTATAGAAAATGAAAAAAGGAGATATATGTAATGGCTTCTAAGCGCGCGACCTATAAGGTTGAATTTAGTTTTGATGGTCTAAGTTTAGCTGAACAGGACCAACTCTACAATAAACTGGTTAGTATTTTGGATTTTGGTTTGAAAGATAAGCTGAATCTTAAGGTTACTGATTTGGTTGGCGGCACCCATGACCCTCTTGCGGGAACTGGTATTAGACCGGACAATGTAGAGTGCGCGAAGTGTGGGTATGTTGATTGCGCGCTTTGTAAGGTTTGGAAGAAGGTAGAAGTTATGAATAAAGATAAGGAGAATACTAATGAATAATAGCGAATATAAGTATATCGAGAATAGCGAAGCTGGTGTGGTGGTGTGTTTGATGCGGCGGCAGGACTTTATTGATGAAGTTTCATACTATGCGCTAAATAAACTTGGTCGTATCATCTGGAATAGTAAAGCCATTCAGCATTTCGATTTTAAGAAAATTTTCACCGATGCAATTAATAATTTCCTTGATAAGGAAGTCCCGCAAGGTGATGTGAGAACTATCGCACGTTGTAACTTTGATGCCGGTGATGATTTTGATCCAGAGGTTGGCCGCATTATCGCCGCGCGCCGTATGGATTGGGTAATTGCAGAAGTTGCACTCGGTCTTTTGGATTCTATCTATGAAGATTTTGATTTCTTCCTGGATGAAGTTGGTAAGCGTGGGAAGAATATCGAAAGATATTGTAATGCGCTCCAAAAAGATATACTTGAAATTGGGGAATAATACTTAAGTTTATAGACGTATATACAGCAATTATATAACACTGCCAGATATTATAAATAGTTATTTAGTGTAATAACAATACGTCTAGAAAAGTTTAGGAAGATACAAACAGCAATTTCTAATAATATTAGGACGTTACCTGAGATTATAATGTATCTTGTAAAAAAACTGGTGCTACGTTAACGCTCGCTAACTTAGGCGCTGTGACACCGCACGGTTAGCTGCACGGGCTGTAGTAATGGAGTTTAAGGAACTGCCAGTTTATATGGGGAGGTAGCCCAACGGCAGTAGGCAGCAGACTTAAAATCTGTCCAGTGAGGGTTCGAATCCCTCTCTCCCTACCATTTAATTTGGATATATATAGGCTTTGGTAAGAGGACCCTATAAGTAGTTGATAGTGGAACAATAACCTATATATGGGGACGTGGCGCAATTGGTAGCGCAGTAGCTTTGCAAGCTAAAGGTTGAGAGATCGTACCTCTTCGTCTCCACCACGGGTCTACGACTTTTGCTTAGTTGGATACGTTAAGGGAACTAAGCCTGGGCAAGCAACGGCTAATTGCTGCAGTAGAGGTAAACAGGCTCTATAAATATGGGTAGGTATGCGTAGATGGCGATCGCGGCGGACTGTAAATCCGTTACATAAGAAACAACGTTGGTTCGATTCCAACCCTGCCCACCACTTGCTCTCGTAGCCCAACTGGCAGAGGCATATGGCTTAGAACCATAGTAGTGTGGGTTCAAATCCCACCGAGAGTACCAATATGCGGGAGGTGGCGAAATTGGCAAACGCACCGATGTAGGTAAGATTAGGCTGAGATCGTGGTAAATTGTGGTTCGAATCCACTCCTCCCGCCCAATATGTTGGGATTAGTTTAACGGTAAAACATCAGATTGTGGCTCTGAGGTCGTTGGTTCAACTCCAATATCCTAACCCATTTGCGCCAGTAGCTCAGCCGGACAGAGCAACAGCCTTCTAAGCTGTGTGTCGGGCGTTCGAGTCGCCCCTGGCGCGCCATCTACGAAAGGAGAAACTATATGACTAAAATTTATCTTGCGGGTTCTTGTAGTTCTGAACAACGTACATTAATGCAGAAGGTTGCTTCTAAGTTGCGCGCGGAGCAATTTGAAGTTTATTGCCCCTTTGAACTTAAGATTCCTAACGCGTGGGATATGTGCCAGGAAGATTGGGCATATAATGTTTTTTTGAAAGATATTGAGGCTATTAATAAATGTGATATTTTTCTTATGATTACTCCAGGCAGAACTAGTAGCGCGGGCACGAATTGGGAACAAGGATATGCTTATGCAAAGAATAAGTATATTATTGTAATTCAATATACTAATGATAATACTAGTCTTATGACTTATAGTTCTGCGGATATTTTTCTTAATAGTTCTAAAGTAGACCTTGTAGATGATGTAATAAAAGCTTTAAGCGGAATAAATCAAGCTGGAAATTGTTATACTACTTTAACTTAAAGGCTTATAGTCCAGTTAAAAAAGAAGTAAATAATCCTATGGAGCTGAAGGGAAGTCGCGCTCCCTAGTCGTAAAATAGGCCCACTCCTGAATAAGCATGCGACACGACCGCCTCTGCTAGTGATTATTTTTCTTTAAAACGGAGTTAGGAGTTGTAAACGCTTTATCCGTTATAACACAAAGCGTTAATCTATACTGGTGTAGTTCAGTTGGTTAGAGCGTCACTCTGATAAGGTGAAAGTCGGTGGTCCGAGTCCACCCACCAGTACCAATGTCCAAGTGTGGGTAAGGATAACTGGACTATGTAATCAGGCAATACTGGAGAAAGGGCCTAAGTAACCAGTAGCGCAAACACCCGTAGTATAGCCGATAAGTGAATCTTAAAAATAGTCGGCATTCGAGCATCTTCTACGAGGTAGAAGCGTCTGCAAAAAACTTGATGCGCGCGCATTCAATATGCTAAGCTTGCGGTTATAGGCATATAATTTATCTCCTTAGCTCAGTTGGTAGAGCAACAGACTCTTAATCTGGAGGTCCAGGGTCCGAAGCCCTGAGGAGGTACCATTGTATGGCTCGGTAGCTGAGAAGGTATTAGCAACGCACTGAAAATGCGTAGACGATGGTTCGATTCCATCCTGGGCCACCAAGAGTAGCATAAAGAATGCGCTGATTATAATAATAAACTGAGCACTTATTCTACGCATTAAAGCTTAAGATTTAATGGGCGGGACTCCAGTTAAAATGTAATTAAGATGGTTAAATTCCATCCTACTCTACCAGGGTTCCTGAGTGTGC
>Ga0247610_10000250_pt1 | contig 83966 bp, 65 predicted proteins | sample 174DNAGHGhighgp2_FD_193483 | JGI IMG/M metagenome (GOLD analysis project Ga0247610, IMG submission 193483) | Sheep rumen microbial communities from Palmerston North, Manawatu-Wanganui, New Zealand - 1742 DNA GHGhigh gp2 | ecosystem: Host-associated > Mammals > Digestive system > Stomach > Rumen... | reverse complement strand
TCACCGCGGGCGGAGCGCTTGCGCTTGCGCTCGGCATTGCGATCCAGAACTTTCCGGAGGGCGCGATCGTTTCCATGCCGCTTTTTGCCGAGGGAAAAAGCAAGCTGAAATCGTTATGGCTCGGCGTGCTGTCCGGTGCAGTGGAACCGATCTTCGGGGCGTTGACCGTGTTGATCGCAAGTCTGGTGGTTCCGGCAATGCCGTATCTTCTGTCGTTTGCGGCAGGCGCAATGCTGTATGTGGTTGTGGAGGAATTGATCCCGGAGATGTCGTCCGGAAAGCATTCCAATATCGGCGTTCTGTTCTTTGCGGTTGGTTTCAGTATCATGATGGCGCTCGATGTCGCGCTGGGATAAGGAGGAAGGATGAAGTATCACATTGAGAAAAATACGGTTCAGGAGACTCTGGTCATACCGCTTTTCGGGCGGCTGGTGTGCTCCGAGCGCTTTCCGGAGTTGTTTTCCGACCCGGAGGCCAAGCGGATCTGCGATAGCTTGGACTACGACTTTGCGGAGAAACGAAAGAAGATGGAGTCCCCGGCGGGTCTGTTCGGCGCGCTTGAGGTCGCACAGCGGCAGTATGACCTTCGCTGTGAAGTGGAGGCCTATTTGAAGGAGCATCCGAAAGCCGCTGTCGTGAATCTTGGCTGCGGCCTGGATGACACTTTTTCAAAGGTCAATAATGGGCAGTGCAAGGGCTGTAACATTGACCTGCCGGATGTGATTAAGGTTCGAAACGAGCTTCTTCCTGCGGGCGAGCGGGAGATAAATCTTGCCTGTGATTTGAATGATTATTCATGGATGGATGAAATCGACGCATCGAACGGGGCCGTCTTCTTTGCGGCCGGCGTTTTCTATTATTTCAGGACAACGGATGTGAAAAAGCTGTTTTGCGCGATGGCGGAGCATTTTCCCGGAGGCGTGCTTGCCTTTGATTCCTGCAACGAGCGCGGTGCGAAGCTGATGCGCAAGACCTGGCTGAAGGAAGCCGGGATCACTGACGTAAGTGCTTTCTTCTCCCTGGAGGATGAATCCGAGCTTGCAGGATGGAGTGATCACTTCGCCTCCGTTACTGCCAAAAGCTACATGCGCGGATATCGGGATATTTACAACAGTGTCGGCGTGTTCCACAAGCTGATGATCCGTTTCTGCGACAGGCTTGTCAGGATGAAGATCGTAAAGATCGTCTTCGGAGGATAAGCAAATGACCAGAAAAGAGCAGATCCAAAGCGCTTACAAGCTGTGCGGCAGCAAAGCCAGCTTCTACGACGGGATGATGACGTATTCCACGCTTCCCGGCAAGGCGATCTGCCGGATCGTCTGGAACATGGACGGCGAGAAAAATCTCCGGTATCTGGAGAAAGCGCTGTCGGGGATCCCGGAGAATTTCTCCGGAAAGCTTTTAGAAGTCCCTGTGGGGACGGGCGTGCTGACCATGCCGGTCTACCGGGACCTTCCGGACGCGGACATCACCTGCCTGGATTATTCGGAGAATATGATGGCTTCCGCGCAGGAAAAGGCGAAAGCACTCAGCCTCACGAATATCACCTTCCTGCAGGGCGACGTCGGCGCATTACCTTTTGAGGATGAAAGTTTCGATATCGTGCTGTCCCTCAACGGCTTTCACGCCTTCCCGGACAAGGAGGCTGCCTACCGTGAAACCTACCGTGTGCTGAAGCGGGGCGGAACCTTCTGCGGCTGCTTCTATGTGCAGGGTGGTCATAAGCGAACGGATTGGTTCATAAGGCATCTCTACCAGCCGAAAGGCTTTTTCACCCCGCCTTATGAGACAAAAGAGAGTCTTCAGACCCGGCTTTCCTCGTTGTATACAGAGGCAGAAGTCACAGCGGTGGAAGGAATCGGATGCTTCTGCTGCAAGAAGTAAAGGAGTCTCGGGACATGAAAGAAAAAGACCTGCCGATCGACCGGACAAAGCACAAGGCATACACAAAGAACGCCAAAAAGTGCGTGCAGAAGCTTCTGAAGCGCTGTTACGACGAAAAAACGGCTGCCAGGCTCTGGGAGAAGGCACAGCTTCAATACTGCGAATACGTAAAGGACGAGCCGGCGCTGAAGGATCTGAAGATCACGACCAGCATTTACGATCCGATCCTGATCTTCGCCTGGTATGCGGTCATTCCGGACAAGCCGCCGCTGGAGGAGGTGCAGCAGGACATCTATCAGAGCTTTTTCGGATCCTTCGATCTGATGGGCAAAGTATTCAACCTGAACCGGAAGCCGGACAACAAACTGGCCAGCAAGATTTTTAAAAAAGCTAACGATATCCGGGTCGAAGAGATCAAAAAGTTCCCGGAGTCCTTCCGCATGGGCAGCTGCTCTTATGACAAGGAGAACGGCATCATTCGCTACAGCTTTACCCAGTGCCCGAACGCAGAGTTTGCGAAACGGCATCACATGGAGAACGTGCTGCCAGTCCTGTGCAACTGCGACCATCTGGCCATGCAGGCGATCCACGCGGCTTTGATCCGGGAAGGGACCTGCGTGACCTCCGACTGCTGTGATTATTGCATCGTAGGCGACAAGAATCCCATGGCAGCGGAGTATGCACTGAAAAAGGCGGATAATGGCCTTTGGATCAGTGTGAAGAAATAGAACGGGGGCGAAAGGCGCTATGAAATATGTCGGAATATACTGGTCGCTGTTCGCGCCGATGATCAAAAAGAGTATTCGGAAAAGATTTTGCGTGTCTCTTGCGGAGCAGTCGATCCGGGAAGGCAAGAAGGAATACAAAAGACTTTTGTCACGAGCGGACGATCTCGGCCCCGGTAATCCCATGGCATCCAATGCGTATTTTGCTTATGTCTTTGCGGCAGCCTGGCTGGGAAGCGGCAGGAAGATTACGCCGGATGATATGGCGCTTGTCATGACTGACGTGCTGGAATCGCGGCTTCTTCGGACGGTGTTCGGTATAACAGACCTGAACAGGCAGCCAAAGAAATGGTACAGGGATATGAAAAAGTACGAGGCTTGGTTTGACAAGCACGGCAAAGCGTATCCGGTCAACTGGAACGTTTATTTCGATGAATCCCGACACAGGGACGGAAGCTATTATTTCTTTACGCGCTGCCCGATCTGTGAGTTCTGCGAGCGGGAAGGCATCGCGGAGCTGATGCCCGCCCTGTGTTCGACGGATGAGGTCATGTTCCGTTTGCAGCACGGGAGGCTGTACCGGGAGCACACCATCGCAAACGGAGAGTCCGTCTGCGACTATTGGGTCGTCGGGGACAAAAACCGGGATCCGAAGTAGAGAGAGGTAAATTGTCCTCTTCCAGGGGAGAGAAAGGAATCAAGATGATTATCCTGCAGCTTGCTTTGTTCTGTGCCTTGTTTACGCTGATGGTGAAGATCGGCGTGGGAAACAACGCACTGAACGGATTATATTTCTATCCCAAACCGGTTCAGGAAAAGGTTTATGAACTGGGCCTCATCGATCGGGAAACGGTCGTAAGGAAACGGAAACGCTTTATGACTGCCTTTTTCGCAGTCATGGCGGCAGCCCTGATCCTGATCGTCCGCGTATGGAATGGGGTACACAGCTTCCTTCCGGCATACCTGCAGGCGCTTCTCTTCCTTGAAGTCATGAACTGGTACGACGGGATCGTGATTGACCGTCTGTGGGTCGGTCACAGCCGGTTCTGGATCATTCCCGGCACGGAAGAGATCCCATTCGTACAAACCTGGGCTCAGGTCCTGAAGAAACGCGGAATCCTGACATTGATCTGGATCGCCGGGGCGGCCATTGTTGCCGGAATCATCGTATTGCTTTTTTAGGAGGAATCAGATATGGCACGAAAAGATTCGGAACACCAAAAGAAATCTATGAGTATGCTGTTTCGCGGAAAGGCGATCTTTAAGCCTCTGAACACGGGGCACATCGATCAGCACGTCAGCTGCGTCCGGGAGTGGATCGCCAACATCTTCTTCTATACGAAGAATGGCGTCACCGTCATGATCGACGCCGGCTACAACTATGCCAGGCTCCGGGAGAAAATGGGCTGGCTGGACATGGATCCGGCGACGATTCGGCATATTCTGATCACGCACCAGGATACAGATCATGTTGGCGCGTTGGAGCGGGACAGCGGGCTTTTGTTCAAGGACGCCGCGGTGTACATCGGGGAGATCGAAAACCGGTATCTCACCGGCCAGGTCCGGCGGAAGGTGTTCCATGGGCTCTATAAACTGCCTCTGGTCAGGATGGACAATCGGAAAGTCATGCTGAAGGACGGCCAGACCATCCATATCGGAGGCATCAAAATCGAGTGCCTCCTGGTTCCGGGCCACACCTGGGGCCACATGGTCTATCTTATCGATGATGAATACCTCTTCACCGGCGACACGATCTGGTTTGGTGCGGACGGGGGCTACAGCTTCATCAGCACCCTGGCGGAGGACAACAAGCTGGCAGTACAGTCGCTTGAAAAGCTGGAGAAGAATCTTCGTGCAAGGAATACGCCGATCAAGATCATTACCGGACATACCGGATGGACAGACGATCTGGACTTTGCTTTCCGCCATAGGACGGAGATCTGCAAACCGTTCACGAAGAAATATACGGACCCTTCCGCTCCATACGACGGATATATTGAGGACGATGATACGGAGGAGAGTGCAAGAAACATACTTCTCAGAAAGGTGGCAGTCAAATGAAACCGGATTATAAGAACTGGGTACCGAAGAGTATGGTTTATGGGCTGGCAGGCGGAACTGTGATTGCTTTTCTGGCGTTTCTGCTGCTCGGTGCGACAGGAACGGTTTTTCACGGAACACCGAGACTGGTCTGCGGGATTATTTTCGGGATCGGCACGCTGGTCCTGCTGCTTTTCACGGCATGGATGGGTGCGCTGCACAGGACGTTTGACTACAATGGTAAGCGGAAGCTCGCGAAGACGATCATTGACGGTACGGCGAAATACGTTACGCTTCCGGACGGTGGAACGGGGCTCGACGTGGGCTGCGGCAGCGGCGCACTGACGATCGCCGCCGCAAAGCGGAATCCGAAAGCGACCATGGTGGGCTGCGATATCTGGTCCGGCGCGTACAAGGCGGTCTTTACGAAAAAACGCTGCGAGGACAATGCGAAAGCCGAAGGCGTCACCAATGTCCGCTTTGAAGAAGGAAATGCGATCCATCTGCCCTTTGAAGACGAAAGCTTTGATGCCGTCACCAGCAACTACGTTTATCACAACATCAGCGGACATGATAAGCAGAAGCTCCTTCTGGAGACCTTGCGGGTATTGAAAAAGGGCGGCACCTTCGCAATCCATGACCTGATGAGCCCTGCGCGCTACGGCGATATGGATGCCTTTGTGAAGAAGCTGAAAGCAGCGGGCTATGAAGAAGTGCGCCTGATCGACACAACAGACGGGACTTTTATGGGTGAAAAAGAAGCTGCCTGGCTGGGACTTGCAGGTTCGACGCTGCTTGTAGGAAAGAAATAGACAATCATAACGCTTTCCGTGTCAACAGAATGAGAAAGCGTTTTTTACCGTCTGATAGTTAGCTAAAGCTAACCAATCCGGGATATATTCAGTTAAAATCAAAGAAAAGGAAGGTAGTTTATGAAAGAAAAGAAAAAAAGCGACCTGGCGGTGCTGCTCAGGTTTACAGGCAGCTATAAAGGCCTGACTTTCCTGGGCCTTGGTCTTTCAGCGGTCGCCATGGTGTTCGGGATGCTCCCGTATATCTGCATCTGGCTGGTGGCGCGGGATCTGATCAATGTCGCACCGAACTGGACTGAAGCAGCCGGAATCGCCCGTTACGGATGGATGGCCTTTGGCTTTGCCGTAGCAGGGATCGTTGTTTATTTCGCGGCACTCATGTGCACACATCTGGCGGCCTTCCGGACGGCTTCCAATATCCGCAAAGCAGGCATGAAGCACCTGATGAAGACGCCTTTGGGCTTCTTCGATTCCAATGCTTCCGGGCTTCTTCGAAATCGTTTGGATGGAGCAGCCTCCGAAACAGAAACCTTGCTTGCCCATAACCTGGCAGACATCGTCGGAACTGTGGCCATGTTTCTTGCCATGCTGGTATTGATGTTTGTTTTTGACTGGCGCATGGGTGTTTCCTGTCTGCTGGCAGCAGTTGTATCTGTCATTGCCATGGCCACGATGATGGGCGGAAAAAATGCCGGGCTCATGGCGGAATACCAGGCAGCCCAGGATGTCATGAGTAAAGCCGGGACGGAATATGTCCGCGGGATCCCCGTTGTCAAGGTGTTCCAGCAGACCGTGTATTCCTTTAAGGCTTTTAAGCAGGCTATCGAAGATTACAGCGCAAAAGCGGAGCATTATCAGGCGGATGTCTGCAAAGTGCCCCAGTCCGTGAACCTGACCTTTACCGAAGGAGCCTTTGTCTTTCTGGTTCCTGTGGCACTCCTTCTGGCACCGGCAGCGCTTGCCTCCGGCAGCTTTGCCGGGTTCGTTACCAACTTTGCTTTCTATGCGGTGTTTTCTGCCATCATCTCTACAGCGCTGGCCAAAATCATGTTTGCTGCCAGCGGTATGATGCTGGCCGGCACGGCACTCGGAAGGATCAGCGAGGTCATGAGTGCGCCTGTCCTTAAGATCACAGACCATCCCCAGGTTCCGAAAGACAACAGTGTGGAATTCAGGGATGTAAGCTTCACTTACGCCGGAGCAGAGATTCCTGCCATTGACCATGTATCCTTCAAGGTGGAACCCGGACAGACGGTAGCTTTGGTCGGGCCTTCCGGCGGCGGCAAAACAACGGCAGCGAGTCTCATTCCCCGGTTCTGGGATGTCAGTTCCGGCAGCGTTCTTGTGGGCGGTGTCGATGTCAGAGAGGCTGACCCGCACGTACTGATGGATCAGGTGGCTTTTGTCTTCCAGAATAACCGACTGTTCAAGACCAGTATTCTGGAGAACGTCAGAGCATCCCGCCCGGAGGCGACCCGTGAGGAGGTACAGGAAGCCCTTTCTGCAGCGCAATGCGATGATATCCTTGAAAAACTGCCTGACGGTATGGATACGGTCATCGGGACGGAAGGGACTTATCTTTCCGGCGGTGAACAGCAGCGTGTGGCACTGGCAAGAGCCATCTTGAAGGATGCCCCCATCGTAGTCCTGGATGAGGCTACCGCCTTTGCTGACCCTGAAAACGAGGCCATGATCCAGAAGGCTTTTGTGACTCTAACCAAAGGACGCACAGTCATCATGATCGCGCATCGTCTTTCCACCGTCGTCGGTGCGGATAAGATCATCGTATTGGATAACGGAAAGGTCTCCGAGGAAGGAACCCATACAGAGCTGGTACAGGCAAACGGCCTGTATGCCCGGATGTGGAAAGAGTATAATCAGGCAGTCAAATGGCGGATCACGCAGGCGGATTCCGCAGAATCGGTATCGGCCGAAAAGGAGGTGCAGTAATGTTCGGAAAAGAGTTTCAGCGTAAATACGCGCTTACCGATCAGGGCGTGAAGAACACAAAACAAGGGACGATTTTTACTGTGATCGTGAACCTTGTGGTCATGGGCGGAATGGGCATCCTGTACTTGCTGATGACGAAGTTCATGGACACATTAACGACCGGTGCGCCGCTTCCGAATGCGTTTGTTTTCATCCTGCTGGTGCTTGTCTTCGTGGTCCTTTCCCTGATCACACATATGCAGCAATATCGCACGACCTATGGCCTGGTATACGGCGAAGTCAAAGCGGTACGCATCAGCATTGCCGAGCGCTTAAGAAAGCTTCCCCTTGGCTATTTCGGGAAGCGGGATCTTGCAGACCTGACAGAGACCATCATGGGGGATGTGAACCGTCTGGAGCACGTCTGGTCCCATTGCCTGGGATATCTCTACGGCTCCTACATTTCCACTGCGATCATTGCGATTGCACTCTTCTGCTATAACTGGAAATTAGCTGTTGCCTGCCTGTGGGGCGTTCCTGTGGCCTTCGCTCTGCTGTTCGGAAGCCGCAAGCTGGCAAAGAAGAATTCAGAGGTCACAAAAGCAGCGGGTATCCGGGTGTCTGACGGCATTCAGGAGACCCTGGAAAACATCAGGGAGATCCGGGCTACAAACCAGGAAGAGCGGTTCCTGAATGAACTGAACGCCAAGATCGATCACCACGAAAAGACCATGATAAAAGGTGAACTTTCCACCGGCATCTTCGTCAATGCAGCCAGCGTGATCATGCGCCTTGGCGTAGCAACAACGATCCTTACCGGTACGAGTATGATCCTTTCCGGGCAGATCGACTTTATGCTGCTGTTTATGTTCCTGCTGGTCATAACCCGCGTTTATGCGCCGTTTGATCAGGCTCTGGCTTTGATCGCCGAGATGTTCATGTCTCAGGTCTCAGCCGGCCGTCTGATGGAGATCTATGATGCGAAGACAGCAGAAGGAGAAGATAGCTTCGCGCCGGATGGGCATGATATCGTCTTTGAGAATGTGGGCTTTGCTTACGACAATGAACAGGTCCTGCGCGGTGTAAGCTTCACAGCGAAAGAGGGCGAAGTGACCGCACTGGTCGGCCCTTCCGGCTCCGGCAAGAGCACCTGCGCCAGGCTGGCTGCCAGACTTTGGGATATTGACCATGGAACGATTCGGGTTGGCGGCGTGAATATAGCAGAGATCGATCCGGAAACGCTGCTGACCGATTACTCCATGGTGTTCCAGGATGTGGTACTTTTTGACGATACAGTAATGGAAAATATACGACTTGGTAAACACGGCGCCACAGATGAAGAGGTTCTGGCCGCAGCCAGAGCAGCCAACTGTGACGAGTTCGTAGAGAAGCTCCCGCAGGGCTATGCCACGCCCATCGGTGAAAACGGAGCAAAGCTCTCCGGAGGAGAACGTCAGCGGATCTCCATCGCCCGCGCGCTTTTAAAGAATGCTCCCATCGTGCTCCTGGATGAGGCGACGGCTTCTCTTGACGTAGAGAACGAGACGAAGGTGCAAGGCGCGCTGTCACGGCTGCTCTCAGGAAAAACGGTGCTGGTCATCGCCCACCGCATGCGTACTGTGGAAGCGGCGGATAAGATCGTTGTTCTTTCGGACGGCATGGTGGCCGAAGAAGGAAGTCCGGCAGAACTCTTTGCAAAAGAAAACAGCCTTTTCAGACGCATGACGCAGCTGCAGAATGCCAGCGCAGGCTGGAGCATCTGATCCTATGAAAAGAGCACTTCCGGCACATTAGCCGACAAATAGGCATAACACCGTTTTCAAGAAGCGTTTCTTCGGAAGCGCTTCTTTGTATCTTACCAACAAAAAGAGGAATGCAGAACGCATCCCTCTGAATCATAAACAGAATAACAGCCTCAATCATCACAAATACAGAAGACAGCATATCGTATTATAATAGAATTTATTAGATGATGAAGATAACGGCCAGTACAGTAAATGGCAAAAACGAGCACAAATTTCGGCAAAAATGAGCACAAGCAAGAAATGAAAAAAGCCCTGATTTAGGGCTTTTTTGGTGGCTCCCCAGGTAAGACTCGAACTTACAACCCTTCGGTTAACAGCCGAATGCTCTGCCATTGAGCTACTGAGGAATGCTGCAAGCGATATAATAGCAGTACGGTCGGATTTTCGCAACGGCAAATAGTCATGATTATAAGGAAATATAAATAAAATACTCTTATAATCTCGTAAATGCTAACTATTTTGCGGTTTGATTGACGAATCCGCTTTTTTGTTGTACAATAGCCGCATGGAACGAAGAATGCCGCACATTATTCATACGGAGCGCACGGAGCCGAAGCGCGGGATCGTCCGGACGGACGGCGCACTGTACGTTTTGCTGCTGCTCGGTACGTTTGCGGCCATTTTTCTTTCGCACTTGCTGGCAGATCGGCTCGGCGTGGACAAGCTGTATGTACAGATCGGGCTGTATGCGGTCCTGCTCGGGACGGGGTATTGGATCTATCGCACGCGGCTCGTGGATTATCTGTATGAACTGTACGACACGGAACTGCGCATCACGCAAATCGTCGGAAAAAAACAGAAGCAGCTTCTCACTTTGCCGCTTGCGTCGGTGACGGAGGTCGGCACGTATCGCAAAACGGACGCGAAGCCGGATCAGTGTACGTTTCACGGCGCGCGGGAAAAGACGACGGCGGTCTGGTACCGGAAGGACGGCGAACTGCGCGTCGTATGTATGAACGCGACGGACGCGCTCCTAAGAAAGCTCTCGGAGGCAGTGCATGCAAAGGAATGACTGGATGGATCGGATCGAACGCGGTGAGGTGCCGCATGCGATCCTGTTTGCGGGAGCGAAGGAGAGCGGACAATACGCGCTTGCCCACCGTGCCGCCGCGCGGTTTTTACTGCATACGGACGATGTGACGGGGCTGAATAACTGCCCGTTTTATCTGGAGCCTGCGGATTATCAGGTCAAGACGGTGCGAGACGCGCTTAGCGTGATCAATGCCGAGGCATACGAGCGCGGACGGCACTGCATTCTGTTTCCGGATGCGCACACCATGAGTGAAGCGGCGCAGGATGTGCTGCTGAAAACGCTGGAGGAACCGCCTTCCGACACGCTGCTTCTGCTGACCGGGACGGAGTCGGGCTTTCGCCCGACGATTCTGTCGCGCTGCATGATCCTGCGGGCGGAAACGGAACCGTGGGAGACGATCCGGGATCGGTTGATGCAAAACGGCGTCGATCCGAAAAAGGCGGAGCTTGCGGCAAAGCTAAGTGACGGCATCTACGGACGCGCGGAAGCGTTCTTACAGGAGGATTCTCTTGCGTTCCGACGTGAGGCGATCGCCTGCATCCGGCGATTTGCGTCGAAGAGCAAGCCGTATGCCGCGCTGTCGGCGCTGTGCACCGATACGGTAACGGAGGAAGGCGAGGACGGAACGGCAAAAAAGGCAAAAAAGGTCAGCGCAGCGCTGCTCGACGCTTTTTTGGACGTCCTGCTTTCGATCCTTTCGGACGTGCTGCGCATGAAAAACGGCGTGCGGGACGTACGCAACACGGATTGCACGGAGGTCGAAACAATTTTCAATTCGACCTTTACAATCGGACAAATTCAAGGTATGATACAGATTGCGGTCGACGCAAAGGAGATGCTTGCTTACAAGGCAAGCCCCGCCATGACGGTCGACTGGATCTTGGCAAAGCTGCCGTAAGGGGAAACAATGGTTAAAGTCATCGGAGTAAAATTCAAAACAAGCGGACGCGTCTACTGGTTTGATCCGCTTGATCTGCCTGTAAAAGCGGACGACGGCGTGATCGTCGAAACGGCGCGCGGCATGGAATACGGCGAGGTGCAGGGCGAGCCGAAGGAGGTCGACGAAAGCGAAGTCGTCGCGCCTCTGAAGCCGGTCGTGCGTATCGCCACGGATGAGGACAAGCGTCTGCGCGCGCAGTACGCGGCAAAGGAAAGCGAAGCGTTCGCGATCTGTCTTGAAAAGATCGAAGCGCATGAGCTCGACATGAAGCTTGTGGACGTGGAATACACGTTTAACGGCAGCAAGGTGGTGTTCTATTTCACGGCGGATGAGCGCGTGGACTTCCGGGAGCTTGTCAAGGATCTTGCGTACGCGCTGAAAACGCGGATCGAGCTTCGGCAGATCGGCGTGCGCGACGAGGCAAAGATGCTCGGCGGGCTCGGCCCGTGCGGGCGGCTCGTATGCTGCAAGGCATTTTTGGACGACTTCCGTCCCGTTTCGATCAAGATGGCAAAGGAACAAAACCTGTCCTTGAGTCCCACCAAGATCTCAGGGCTTTGCGGACGCCTGATGTGCTGCCTGCAGTACGAGCAGAGCGCATACGAAGCGGCGCGGAGCAAGATGCCGAAGCCGGGCAAGGAGGTCAACACGGTCGACGGCGTCGGCGTGGTCGTGGAGAACAACGCGATCACGGAGCGCACGAAGGTGCGGCTTACGATGGAGGACGGCTCGATCGACGTGCGCGAATATCCGTATACGCATCTTTCGGCGCCGGGTGAACCGCTGCCGGAGGAAGCGCTTGCGGCGAAAAAACCGGAAGCGGCAAAGGAGAAGGACGCGGATACGCAGTTCAGAAAAGAAGCCGCAAACAATTCGCGCAGAAACGGCAGAGGACAGCAGCGTAAGTCAGAGCAGCCGAAACAGGATCAAGCGAAGACTGCGCAGAAACCGGAACAGCCGAAGCAGGCGCAGAAACCGGAACAGAAGCAGCAGTCGAAGCAGACGCAGAAACCGGAACAGAAGCAGCAGCCGAAGCAGGCGCAGAAACCGGAACAGCCAAAGCCGGCGCAGAAACCGGAACAGCAGAAGCCGGAAGGCGGAGCGGGACAGGGAAAACAGCAGTACCGCCGCCGCACAAGAAAGAGGCCGAACAACGCGCCGGGAGCGCCCGAAAAGAAATCATGAACAATGACGGCTTCGTTTCGGAGCCGTCTTTTTGAGGGGAAAGGATTATGTGGTTTTTATTGTCGATTGTCGCGCTGCTCTGCTGGAGCGGCTCAGATCTGTTTTCAAAGATCGGATCAAAACAGAATGATAAGCTGAGCCATTGGAAGATGGCAATGGCGGTCGGTCTCGTCATGGGCCTGCACGCGGGGTATGAACTGCTGTTCGGCGGCGTAACGATCACGCTTTCGGATATCTGGACCTATATGCCGGCAAGCGCGCTTTACGTACTGTCGATGATCCTCGGCTACGTCGGACTGCGCTATATCGAACTGTCGGTTTCGTCGCCGATCTGCAATTCATCCGGCGCGATCGCGGCGATCCTGTGCTTCATTTTTTTGCAGGAGATGCCGAACACCTGGCAGTGGATCGGCGTTGCGTGCGTTGCGATCGGCGTCGTCGCGCTCGGCGCGGCGGAACTGACCGAAAGCGATTATGCAAGGGAGATGCGCCAGAGAAACAGCAAAGTCAAGTATGACAAGAGCTGGATCGCGCTGCTGTTTCCGATTCTGTACTGCCTGATCGACGCAAGCGGTACGTTCGTCGATTCCGTGCTGCTGCGCGAGGAGGCGACGGGGACGTTCCTGGATACCGTGTTCCCGCGTGTGCTGGACGAAGGCGTTGCAAACGTCGCTTACGAGCTCACATGGCTCGCGGTTGGCATCGTTGCGGCTGTTTGGGTACTTGCGATCAAGCGTGACCGCCTGCATGTGAAGGATGACGGCGCAAAGCTGATCGGCGGCGTATTCGAGACCGCCGGACAGTTCGCCTATATCTACGCGCTCGGCGATACGGCGCACGTCGGCTTTTCTGCGGCGATCATCTCCGCTTACTGTGCGGCGTCCGTTCTTTGGAGCCGGATTTTCCTCAAGGAAAAGCTTTCATGGAAGCATTACGCCTCGATCGCGCTTGCCGTCACCGGCATTGTGATCTTAGGTATATTTGACGCATAAATCCTTCCGCCGCAGCATCAGCGGTGGCTTTCGTACTGTTATGGGAGGGCATGATGGACTATATCCGCGTGACAAAGGACAATATAGAAAAAGAGCACATCTGCTGCGCGATCTCGAACAATAAGGACGTGCAGGTTGCATCGAAAAAGGCTTGGCTTTCGGATCGTTTCGAAGAAGGGCTTGTTTTTTTAAAAAGCACCGAGCGCGGCAAATGCTTCATCGAGTACATCCCCGCGGAGTTCGCGTGGAACCCGATCGACGCCGAAGGTTATATGTACATCGACTGCCTGTGGGTGTCGGGCTCGTTCAAAGGACACGGGTATTCGAACGATCTGCTTGCCGCATGCATCGCGGACAGCAGGGAGCAGGGGAAGAAGGGGCTTTGCATCCTGTCCTCCGCAAAGAAAAAGCCGTTTTTAGCCGATCCGAAGTTTTTGAAATACAAGGGTTTTTCCGTATGCGACGAGGCGGACAACGGCATTCAGCTTTGGTTCTTGCCGTTTGCACCGGACACACCCGTACCGAAATTCAAAGACTGCGCTGTTCATCCGCACATCGACGAGCCGGGCTATGTTTTGTATTACACGAGCCAGTGCCCTTTCAACGCGAAGTACGTTCCGATCGTGGAGGAGACCGCAAAGGCGCACGGCATCCCGTTCCACGCAATTCATCTCGAAAGCCGGGAAGCGGCGCAGTCCGCGCCGACGCCGGTCACGACCTACGCGCTGTTCAGGGACGGCGCATACGTCACGAACGAGCAGATGAACGACGCGAGGTTTCTGAAGCTGATCGAAGGGAGATAAAGGGGTATGATTTCGCTCCTGATCGCATTTGCCGTGCTGATAGTCGGCTATCTTGTGTACAGCCGCGTTACGGAAAAGGTGTTTGCCGCGGACGATCGGAAAACGCCCGCCGTCGAGATCAACGACGGTGTGGACTGCGTTCCAATGAAGCCGTGGAAGGCGTTTTTGGTACAGCTTTTGAACATCGCGGGCACGGGACCGATCTTCGGCGCGCTGATGGGCGCGGTGTTCGGACCGGTGGTATTCTTGTGGATCGTGTTCGGCTCGATCCTCGGCGGCGCGGTGCATGATTACATGTCCGGCATGATCAGCGAACGGCACGGCGGCGCATCGATCGCGGAGCTTTCCGGCGTGTATCTCGGAACCGCGGTGAAATGGATCATGCGGATCTTCTCGGTCGTTCTTCTGGTGCTGTGCGGAACGGTCTTTGTGACCAGCCCCGCCGCGCTGCTTGCAAAGCTTACGCCCGCGTGGATGAACGGCACGTTCTGGACGGTCGTGATCCTTGCTTATTATCTTCTGGCAACGCTGCTGCCGATCGACAAGCTGATCGGCAGGCTCTATCCGGTATTCGGCGTTCTGCTCATTGTCATGGCGGTCGCGGTGCTCAGCGGGATCCTGTTTTCCGGCGGAAAATACACGATCCCGGAGCTGACTCTTGAGAACCTCCATCCCGAGGGAACGCCCGTCTGGCCTTATATGTTCATCACGGTCGCCTGCGGCGCGGTCTCCGGCTTCCACGCAACGCAGTCGCCGATGGTCGCAAAGTGCATCACAAGCGAGAAGGTGGGACGTAAGGTCTTTTACGGCGCAATGATCGGCGAAGCGGTGATCGCGCTCGTGTGGGCTGCGGCGGGCGTCGCGTTTTACGGGACGACGCAGCTTCTGAACGCCGCGCTGAAGGACGGCGCATCCAACGTCGTCTATGAGATCTCGACCGGCACGCTCGGCGTATTCGGCGGGATCCTTGCCGTTGCGGGCGTCGTTGTCTGCCCGATCACATCCGGCGATACCGCGTTCCGCAGTGCGCGCCTTATTCTTGCGGAGACGTTCCGGCTGGAGCAGAAGAAGATCAAAAACCGTCTGATCGTTACGATCCCGCTGCTTGCGGTCGGCGGGCTTCTGACCTGGTTTGCGATCGTCAACGACAAGGGCTTCAATACCATCTGGCGATATTTTTCCTGGAGCAATCAGACGCTTGCTATGATCGCACTGTGGGTAGCGACTGCGTATTTGGTCAAAAAAGGCAAATATCGTTTCGGATCCCTGCTCACGGCGATCCCGGCGGCGTTCATGTCCGCGGTCTCGGCGACGTATATCCTGACGGCGAACGAGGGATTCCGCCTTCCGGCAAAGATCGCCTGCCCGATCGGGCTCGGCTTTGCCGCCGCGCTGCTTGTCGTTTACGTCGTTCTGCTGTGCCGCAGGCTTTGCGGATCGTGCCGCGGTTCAAAGAACGCATGAGGAACGACAGAAGGGAGATAAACGCATGGATTTGAACTGGGAGGAAGGCTTTCAAATCGACGTCCGCATCGAGAACGGTACGGCGGTGATCCGCGCAAACCGCGAGGGGCTTCTGTCCCTTGCAAATCATATGAAAACACTTGCCGAAGAGCCCGCGGGAAGTCACATCCATCTCGATCCATATAACGCGCTCGAAGACGGCTCGGACGGACTGATTCTGGAACGGATCGACTGAAGGCAGACCGGCGTCACCAGAAAATATATTTATGAAAGCAACCCTTTTCGGTTGCTTTTCTTTTTCGAATGGGCTACAATGGGATCGTAAAAATATGGCATTTTTGCCAAGAATAAAAAGGAGTATGCAAATGAAGTACGATCGCGTTTACAATTTCTCCGCAGGTCCCGCCACGATGCCCGTTGAGGTGCTCGAAGAGATCCGTGACGAAATGATGAACTACAGGGGCAGCGGCATGTGCGTCATGGAAATGTCGCACCGCAGCAAGGTCTATCAGCAGATCATCGACGAAGCGGAAGCGGATCTCCGCACGCTGATGAACATCCCCGATAACTATAAGGTCCTGTTCATTCAGGGCGGCGCAACGCTGCAGTTTGCCGCGATCCCGCTGAATCTCTGCAAGAACGGCGTATTCGATTACATCGTAACCGGCAACTGGTCCAAGAAGGCGGCGACCGAAGCCAAGAAGTACGGCAAGGTCAACGTCATCGCGTCCAGCGAGGACAAGAACTACAGCTACATTCCGGACTGCTCCGATCTGCCCATCGACGACGACGCGGACTACGTCTACATCTGCGAGAACGAAACGATCCACGGCACGACCTATCCGAAGCTTCCGAACACCAAGGGCAAGATCCTCGTCTCCGACCAGAGCTCGATGTTCCTTTCGAAGCCCTGCAACGTGTCCGACTACGGCATCATCTACGGCGGCGTGCAGAAGAACGTCGGTCCCGCGGGACTCGCGATCGTCATCATCCGCGAAGACCTTATCCGCGAAGACATCGACCCGAAGACGCCGGTCTATCTCCGCTACGACACGCATGCGAACAACGGCTCCATGTACAACACGCCGAACTGCTGGGCGATCTACGTCTGCGGCAAGGTCTTTAAGTACCTGCTGAAGAACGGCGGTCTTGAGGCGATGGCAAAGCGCAACGAGGAGAAGGCAAAGGTCATGTATGACTTCCTCGACAGCTCCAAGATGTTCCGCGGCACCGTTGTGAAGGAGGATCGCTCGCTTATGAACATCCCGTTTGTCACCGGCGACAAGGACAAGGACGCGGCGGTCGTTGCGGCGACCAAGGCGGCGGGCTTCGATAACCTGAAGGGCCACAAGAGCGTCGGCGGACTGCGCGCATCCATCTACAACGCCATGCCGAAAGAGGGCGTGGAAGCGCTGGTCGAGTTCCTGAAAAAGTACGAAGCGGAAAACGCATAAGGAGGCAAATCATGATTCGCATTTTAGCATCTGACGGTATGGACAAGAGCGCGATCGCCGCGCTCGAAGCAAAGGGCTGCGAGGTCGTTTCCCAGTTCTATGAGCCGGAAGACCTCAAAAAAGAGCTTGCAAACTACGACGTGATCGTCGTTCGTTCGGCAACGAAGGTCCGCGAGCCGATCATCGACGCGGCGGTCGAAGCAGGTCGTCTCAAGATGATCATCCGCGGCGGCGTCGGCGTGGACAACATCGACGTGAAGTATGCGGAGAGCAAGGGCCTCATCGTGAAGAACACCCCGCGCGCTTCCTCCCAGTCGGTCGCAGAGCTTGCGCTCGGTCACATGTTCGCGTGCGCGCGCTTCCTTTCGATCGCGGGCTACACCATGCGCAACGACAAGTGGGAAAAGAAAGCCTACGCAAAGGGCATCGAACTCCAGGGCAAGACGCTCGGCATCGTCGGCTTCGGCAGAATCGGTCAGGCGCTCGGCAAGATGGCGAAGGCGATCGGCATGAAGGTCGTCGCGTATGATATCTTCCATATCCCGGGCATCGAGGAAGAGCTCGGCATTCCGTACGTCGAGATGGATGAACTGCTCGCGCAGGCTGACTTCGTCAGCGTCCATGCGCCGGCAGTCGACGGCGGCGCGCTGATCAACGCCGAGACGATCGCGAAGATGAAGGACGGCGTCGTCATCATCAACACGAGCCGCGGCACCAACGTGGACGAGGATGCGCTCCTTGCTGCACTCGAATCCGGCAAGGTCCGTGCGGCAGGTCTGGACGTGTGGGCGGTCGAACCCGCGAACAACCACGCGCTGTACAGCCATCCGATGGTCTCCTGCACGCCGCACATCGGCGCAACGACCGTCGAAGCGCAGAAGCGCATCGGCGCCGAGATCGTCGACCTGATCTCTAAGCAGTTCAATCTGTAAGAAAGTCAAGTAAAAAGGAGATGCACGCGCATCTCCTTTTTTATGCGTATAACAAGGGGAATTCTTCTGTTGCCGCATCACCCGAGGCCGTACTCTTTCACATAAGCAAGGATTTCATCGATGGGGAACACAGCCTTGGATATGATCCGGTTTCTGCCGAAGCATCTCCATCGCGCAACGGTGTGGATGTAGCCCGCGCCGATCGGGGTATCCCGAACGATCCGCCCGTCCTCGCGAAGGGAGAACCAAAGATGCGGTGAAGCGTCAGGATCGTATCCTTCAGCGACAAAGCGGAAACGCAGGATCTCGTTTTCCGGATAGTCGGAATCTGCGAACAGTTCCGTTGTGCAGGCAAAGCACGGCGCATACGTTCCTGCCGACTGATCCGTTTCGACGGTCACAAGCTTCAAAAACGATGCAAAACTTTCGGCGGGCAGTTCGGTGCGGATCCCGTTTCGCTCGATATACAGACGGTACCGTTCCATCTCGTTCGGATAGGCGGCCAAAGGGTACTGGAGCGCGGGCGTCATATAATGCGCTTCGTAAAGGAGATACAAATAGGCAATCTGCTCCTCGTTCAGCGGATCAACTGACCGGTATACCGCGCCGTCGGCGTCCGCGCGGATCACAGAGCCGTTCGGATCGACCCAGTACGTGCATACGTCGTCGTCGATGTAATAGGTCTTTCCGACCTCGTCGAAGACCGAGGTGGAGGAGAGACAGCGATCGCCCTTTCGTACGGTAAATCGCGGCGTCTGTATGTAGAACACAGCGTCGGGATCGGGAACGTATTCACGGGAGAACAGAACAGCGTCGAGCCAATTCCAATCCGCCTCGTCGCTGATGCAGCGACCCAATAGGCAGTTGTCCCATTCCCCGTCGCGGTCATAGGTCATCCAAACGCTGAGATCATCCGAAAACCGCATCGGGTTTGCACATCGGTCGACCGTGCGCGGCAAACGTCCTTCAAACGATACAGTCCACTTCCGCTCTCCGTCAAAATCCGTCGTGCCCGCATCGAAAAGCGAGACCGCGATTTCATAGGCGCTGCCGTCCGGCTCGCTGCCTGAGGCTGCGGCACGGTAGGGCGGATCCGGTTCCGGCGTCGACACGGGCGTTGCCGGAACGGACGTGGCCTCCGCGGTCGGTGTCGGTTCGTCCGAAATGGGGATGATCGTTTCGGACGGGGAAGGGCATCCGGGCGCACCCGTCCCTTTGCAGGCTGCACAAAAAAGGAAAAGCAGCACGAGAAACAAAACGGCTGTTTTGCGATTCATGGCGCTTCTCCTTTCACAGGTCTGTTACCGGATTCTGCCGCTTGCTTCCAGTACGTGAATATCCGGCTCGCACAGGAACGGCTCGCCTGCGGCCTTCAGCGCGTTATTCACGTCCTTTAAGCCGCTGCCGGTGGAAATGACCGTGACGGTTTCGTCCGGGCGGATCATGCCTTCCTCGACGGCTTTCTTAACGCCTGCCGTTGCGGTCACGCCCGCGGGCTCGCCGAATACACCTTCGGTCTTGCCTAAAAGCCGCATTGCGGCAAGGATCTCGTCGTCAGAGACTGCGATCCAGCGTCCGCCGCTGTTCTTCACCGCACGAAGCGCTTTTTTCGGATTTCTCGGTACGCCGACGGCGATACTGTCCGCCAGCGTGTTTTCGGGCGTTGGGATAAGGTCGCGATCGTTGTTCGCGGCGTCCACAAACGGACAGCAGCCTTTTGACTGCACGCCGAGGATTTTCGGGATGCGGTCGATCATGCCCATTTCATAAAGATCATGGAATCCGTTATACACGCCGCCGATCGTGCAGCCGTCGCCGACGGACACCGCGACCCAGTCGGTGGGCTCCCAGTTGAGCTGTTCCGCAATCTCCAAAGCGACAGTTTTTTTGCCCTCGGTTAAAATCGGGTTGATGCCCGCGTTGCGGTTATAGAAGCCCCATTTTTCGATTGCGGCTTTGCTGAGTTCAAACGTCTGCCGATAGTCGCCTTTGACCGAAATGACGTTCGCGCCGAAGATCAGAAGCTGTGCGACCTTGCCCTTCGGCGCACGCTCCGGCACGAAGATGACGGTTTTGAGTCCCATGCGCGCCGCGTTGCCCGCGCAGGAGGAAGCCGCGTTTCCGGTGGAGGAGCAGCAGATCGTGTCGTAGCCGAGCTCAATCGCCTTTGCGACCGCCACGCCGCTTGCGCGATCCTTTAAGCTTGCTGTCGGATTGATGCCGTCGTCCTTGATATAGAGCTTTTTGAGTCCCAGCTCGTTTCCGAGCCGCAGGGATTCATACAGCGGCGTCCAGCCGATGCGTAAAAACTTCGAAAACCCTTCGCCCCGTAACGGCATGAGCGCCCGATAGCGCCACATGCTGTTGTCGCGGTCCGCTTTTAAGCTTTCGCGGTTCAGCTCCTTTTTGACCTCATCATAGTCGAACAAAATATCGAGAATGCCTTTTTCTCCGCAGGCGGGGCAGGTCATAAGCTCCGGCCCATAGGGGTATTCCTTGCCGCAGATGGTGCAGCGATAACCGTATACGCGTCTCATACAAATCTCCTTTTTGATTCTTTTTTTATCTTACACCGATTCGATATGCTTTGCAAGGGCCGGAGAGAATCCGTTGACAAATGGAATCAAAACGACTATAGTAAAAATGATCGGGAAACAGAGTAAAGGAGGTGGAACGAATGTCGAAAACAGACGGCGATCGCTGCATTCTTACGTTGCCGTTGCATACAGAACCGTGGCAGGAGCAGATAATCGAAACGCGTTTCGGCATTATGGAACACCTCAAGAATTCGCTTATCGCAATGGAAATGCGAAAGCTGAAAAATCTGCGTCGCACGAAAACGTTCAGAGATATCGAGAAACGGATCACAGAGACGCCGAAAGAAGAACGCAAAGCTTTGAATATGCAGCGGACCGCTATGCTGCGTGATGCTGGTTTCTCCGAGTTTGATTTCATCAACGATATCACACCGATGCAGAAGCATTTTGCGGATCATATCGCCGCGCAGATTGCCCATAGAAGCGCATCGGATATATGGCGTGCATTTGAGTCTTATTTGTATTCAAGCGGCAGAGATGTTCATTTCCAGAAACGGGGTACGTTGGACAGCGTTGCATGCAAAAAAATCGGCAATGGGATGAACTATCGCAACGACACGTTTGAATGGAGCGGGGGAAGGACTCCGAATGCGAGAAAACTTTATATTCCCGTCGAAAAGCCGAATACCGAATATGAAAAGCAAATGCTTCGGAAGGAGATCAAGAACCTGCGGATCGTTCGCAAATGGATGAAAACGCGGTTCAAGTATTATTTACAGCTGACGCTCGTCGGGCAGCCATATCAGAAAGAGCGCAGAATCGGAAACGGTCGGGTCGGGATCGATATCGGAACAAGAACGATAGCGATCGCTTCGGACGCCGCCGTCCGGCTTTTGGAACTCGCGGATCAGGTCGACGGCAATCACGCAAAGAAATGCGAGATACAGCGACGAATGGATGCGAGCAAGCGCGCGACGAACCCGGAGAATTACAATGCGGACGGCACGATCAGGCGTCCGGTAAGAGGCAGAAAAATGACCTGGCATTTTTCTAACAATTATATGAAGATGCAAAGCCGGGTCAGGGAACTGGAGCGAAAGAACGCTGACATAAGGAAATATCAGCACAACTGTCTTGCGAATGAAACGCTCGCGCTCGGAACGGACATATTTGTAGAACCGATGGCATACAAAGGTCTGCAAAGAAGGGCAAAAGAAACGAAGACAGACGAAAACGGGCGCTATTTGAAAAAGAAACGGTTCGGTAAATCGCTTGCAAACAAAGCGCCTTCGATGTTTCTGACGATACTGGACAACAAGCTGAAATGTCATGGAAAGCAATTGTTGAAAGTCGACATCGCACAGTTCAGAGCAAGTCAGTTCGATCATACGAACGGAACTTATCGAAAGAAACTGCTGAGCGAGCGATTTGCGGAATTGTCAAACGGAGACCGAATACAAAGGGATATGTATTCTGCATTTCTGCTGATGAACAGCAACGACGACCTTACGGGACCGGATCCGGAGAGATGTGCGGCAACATATGAACGGTTCAAAGAACTGCACGAAAAGGAGACGGTCCGCATCAGGAACAAGCAGGGACGACGCATCGCAAGCTTCGGAATATGAGGCGATGCGAACAGGAAGAGAACAGGAAAAACCGTTAGAGTTCGCACCTTGAAAACAGACGGACAGGGCATGTCCGAACCTGCCGATAACGCCGTTTCGCTCGATGAAACGGTGGGCAGGAAACGATCAGGGAACAAATGCCAGTGTCTGTCAGCCCATCGGGCATCCGATGACCTGACGGAAGAAGCGTTTCGGTACCGTGATCCCCACATATATAGTGTATTGCAAAAGTTTTCAGCGGTTGCAATCCGCGCGCAGGTGTGGGTTGCCAGAGAAACATCCCCTATCATTGCAGAACTTACGAGCGTTGCAATCCGCGCGCAGGTGTGGGTTGCCAGTCGTTAAAAAGCCGGACGTGCAGCCGCCTCGATGTTGCAATCCGCGCGCAGGTGTGGGTTGCCAGAGCATAACGTAGGTGATGATCGCCTGCTCGCACAGTGTTGCAATCCGCGCGCAGGTGTGGGTTGCCAGTATCACTTCTCGCCTACCTCGTGTACGGCGAATCAGTTGCAATCCGCGCGCAGGTGAGGGTTATAGGAACAGGCGAAGACATATTGATCAGGACGAAACATACATATAACGGTTTTTGAAACGGCGGGGCATTTTTTCATTTGCCCCGCCGCGTTTCTTTATAGAGTAAAAAATCTTTTTTTGATAGAGGAGAAAATCTATATGAAGTATATCGATATTCTTTTTCTTTTTAAGTATATCGATATTCTTTATGAAGAAAGACTGTTTTCTCTATGTTTCTTCGTTTTCTTTTTCCTCTATATTGTTTATCTTTCTACTTTACATATACGCCGTCCGAGCCGGATTTCCTTTTTTTATCCTGTGAACTTTTCCGGACATTTTTCCCGGAATTTTGTCGCAATTCGCAACGGATCGAAAAAATGGAACATCCCGTTTTCACGGCTTGCCAATCTCTGCAAAAACATGTATAATATATTCATAAATATTACATTAGGGGAGTGTGGCTTTATGATCCTGATCGGAAACGGCAGACTGCTGACAAGAAACGGCGCGGAGTTTTTCGAAGACGGCGCGGTCGCAGTGGAAGGACGCTATGTAAAGGAAGTCGGAGCGGCGGCGGAGATGAAGGCAAAGTATCCGGACGCGGAATGGATCGACGCAAACGGCGGCGTCATCATGCCGGGTCTTATCAACATGCATAACCACATCTACAGCGCGTTTGCAAGAGGGCTTTCTATCCGCGGCTACAACCCGCATAACTTCAACGATATTTTGGAGGGCATGTGGTGGAAGATCGACCGCTGCCTCACGAAGGAGAACGATTATTGGTCCGCAAAGGCGGTCTATGCCGACTGCATCAAAAACGGCGTGACGACCGTGTTCGACCACCACGCAAGCTTTTTCGACATTCCCGGCTCGCTCGACGAGATTTCCGAAGCCGCAAAGGAATTCGGCGTGCGCACCTCGCTCTGCTATGAGGTATCCGATCGCGACGGCGAGGAAAAGCGCATGCAGTCGATCCTCGAAAACGAGCGCTTTATCAGAAAGGCAGCGCAGGATGATTCCGACATGCAGAAGGGCATGATGGGTCTGCACGCGGCGTTTACGCTGTCCGAAAAGACCTTGGAGGACTGCCTTATGCACGGAGGAAAGGAAGCCGGCTTCCATGTGCATTGCGCGGAAGGTCCCGGGGACCTGCAGGATTCCTTGGACAAGTACGGCAAGCGCATCATCACGCGCTTCTATGATGCGGGAATCTTAGGCAACAAAACGCTTGCGATCCACTGCGTACACATCAACAAGGCGGAGATGGAGCTTTTGAAGGCAACGGACACCGCGGTCGTGCACAACCCCGAATCCAACATGGGCAACGCGGTCGGCTGCGGTCCGGTCATCCATATGAAAAAACTCGGGCTTCTGCTCGGTCTCGGCACGGACGGCTACACGAACGATATGCTCGAAAGCTACAAGGTCGGCAACATCATCCATAAGCATCACCTGTGCGATCCGACGGTCGCGTGGGGCGAGATCCCGGATATGCTCTTTAACGGCAACGCGGCGATCGCGGGACGATATTTCAACGCGCCTTTGGGCGTACTGAAGCCCGGCGCGTACGCGGATATCATCGTGACGGACTATGATCCGCTCACCCCGATGGACGGGAACAACGCAAACTCGCACATCCTGTTCGGCATGAACGGAAGAAGCGTCATCACCACGATGTGCAACGGCCGCGTGCTGATGAAGGACCGCGAACTTTTGGTCTGCGACGAGAAGGAACTCATGGCAAAATGCCGCGAGAGCGCGAAAAAGCTCTGGGCGGCGGTGAACGCGTAATCACCTTCTGCATCCCGGGGCAGGTGCGAAACAGCAATGTGTCATCCTGAGAAGCGGCAGCTTCGAAGGATCTTTTGCACAAAAGACAGATTCGTCGCCTGCGGCTCAGAATGACAGCCGCTTTGAACCGTCAATCAGAACTGATCAAATCTTTCAGGAGGTTTTCACTATGTCCGATCGAATGACGCCGATCCCGTTTCGGGAGCTGATGGAATGGGTCCTCGAGGAATATAAGACCGGCAGCGTGTTCGGGGTAAAGCGCCCGTACAAGCCCGTGCCCGGGAAGCTTTTGCCGATCTTCGGCGAACAGCTTGAAACGCCGTTCGGTCCCGCCGCGGGTCCGAATACGCAGCTGACGCAAAACATCCTTGCCGCGTACTACGCCGGCGCGCGGTTCTTTGAACTCAAAACCGTGCAGATCATGGACGGCGACGAGCTTGCCGCGTGCATCGGAAAGCCCTGCATTGTGGCTTCGGACGAGTGCTACAACTGCGAATGGTCGACCGAGCTTACCGTGCCGGAAGCGCTTTGTGAATACGTCAAGGCATGGTTCATGCTGAAGCTCTTTACAAAGGAATTCGGCTGGGGCGATCCGAACGGGTTCGTCTTCAACATGAGCGTGGGCTACGATTTCGCTGGGATCACCTCCCCGAAGATCGACGCGTTCATCGAGGGATTGAAGGACGCAGGCACCACCGCGATCTGGAACGAGTGCATGGAATGGACAAAGGCGAATCTCGACCGCTTCGAACACATTGACGAAGCGTACCTTTCCGCGATCAACCCGCACGTGTGCACGTCGATCACGCTTTCCACGCTGCACGGCTGTCCGCCGCAGGAGATCGAAAAGATCGCGAGCTACCTCATCGACGTAAAGCATCTGCACACGTTCGTGAAGTGCAATCCGACGATTTTGGGCTACGCGTACGCGCGCAAAACGCTTGACGAGCTCGGCTTCGATTACGTCGCGTTCGATGAGCACCATTTCAATGAAGATCTGCAATATAAGGACGCGGTGCCGATGTTCAGACGCTTGCTTGCGCTTGCCGAACGGAACGGCGTGACCTTCGGGCTGAAGCTTTCTAACACCTTCCCGGTCGACGTCACGCGCGGCGAGCTTCCGAGCAATGAAATGTACATGTCCGGACGCGCGCTCTATCCGCTGACGATCGAGATGGCAAAGCGCATGAGCGAGGAATTCGACGGCAAGCTTTGCCTGTCGTTTTCGGGCGGCGTTGACGCGTTCAATATCGCGCCTCTTTTCGAAGCCGGCATCCGGCCGATCACGCTTGCCACGACGATCCTAAAGCCCGGCGGCTATCAGCGGCTTACACAGCTCGCCGAAATCTGCGGCGCATTTGCCTACGAACCGTTCACGGGCGTGAAGGTCGGCAAGGTCGCGCTTCTCAGTAAACAGGCGCGCGCATCGGTTCGCAACACAAAGCCCGTAAAGCCGCAGCCGGAACGCAAGATCAACGAAAAGGTTCCGCTGTTCGACTGCTTCACTTCGCCTTGCACGCACGGCTGTCCGATCGGTCAGGACATTCCGCAGTATATCGAACTGATCGGAAAGGGCATGTACGACGAGGCTTTGAAGCTGATCGTCGAAAAGAATCCGCTGCCGTTCATCACCGGCACGATCTGCCCGCACCACTGTGCGGACAAGTGCACGAGACACTTTTATGAGGAATCCGTCCGCATCCGCAGGGCAAAGCTGACCGCGGCACAAAACGGACTGGACGCGCTGTTAAGAGATCTGAAGCCCGCAAAGCCGAGCGGCAAGCGCGTTGCCGTGATCGGCGGCGGTCCCGCCGGAATGGCGGCTGCGTTCTTCCTGCGCCGTCAGGGCGCATCCGTCACGCTGTTTGAAAAACGCGAAAAGCTCGGCGGCGTCGTGCGGTACGTCATCCCGGCATTCCGCATCGGGTCGGAAGCCATTGACAACGACGAAAAGATCCTGCGCGCTATGGGTGTCGAGGTTCGCACAAACACGCCTGCGCCGAACGCGGACGCGCTGTTTGCTGCGGGCTATACCGATCTTGTCTACGCGATCGGCGCGTGGGCGGAAGGAAAGATGCCGCTTGAAAAAGGCGAGGCGATGAACGTCATCCGCTTCCTTGAAGAAAGCAAGGCGGGAACGCTAACCGACCTCGGCGAAAACGTGATCGTCATCGGCGGCGGCAACACCGCAATGGACGCCGCGCGCGCGGCGGTGCGCACAAAGGGCGTCAGGCACGTGCGGCTCGTGTACCGCCGCACTGCGAAATACATGCCTGCGGATGAGGAGGAGCTGGAGCTTGCAAAAGAGGACGGCGTGGAATTCTGCGAGCTTTTATCGCCGGTCGCGTTCGAAAACGGAACGCTTCTCTGCAGCGTCATGAAACTCGTCGAACCGGACGCAAGCGGCAGACGCAGCCCGGTCGAAACGGGTGAAACGATCACGCTTCCGTGCGACACGCTGATCGCGGCGGTCGGCGAGAAGATCGAAACGGAACTGTTCGCCGAAAACGGCATCGCGCTTACCGAGCGCGGCAAGGTCAGGACAAACGCGAACCTTGAAACGAGCCGCGACCGTATTTATGTGATCGGCGACTGCAGCCGCGGTCCCGCGACCGTCGTGGAGGGCATCAAAGACGCGCGCACCGTCGCGGACGCGATCGTGGGCAAATATACCTATGAGATCCCCGAAGAGGCACATCCTACCGAAGCGGCGTGCTTCGAAAAGCACGGGATTCTGAAGGATTACGAGCAGGCGGAAAAGGAACGGCTTCGCTGCCTTTCCTGCGGGACGGTGTGCGAATGCTGCGTACAGGTCTGCCCGAACCGCGCGAACGTCGCGATCAAAGTGCCGGGAAAGGAAAAGCCGCAGATTCTGCACGTCGACCGGATGTGCAACGAGTGCGGCAACTGCCTCGTGTTCTGCCCGTACGACTCGAAGCCGTACAAAGAAAAGTTCACGCTGTTCGCCACCGAAGCGGAGTTTATGGGTTCCGAAAATAAGGGCTTTCTGCCGGTTTCGGACCGCATCGTGAAGCTTCGTCTGGATGAAGTCAAAACGGTCGATCTCGACCGCGACGCGATCGACGCGGACGCGAAAGCGCTGATCGAAACGGTTCTTTCGGATTATCATTATCTGATCGGATAAAAGGAGAGCGATATGGCGACCTTTACGGTCAATGGGCAGACGGTCGTCTGCCGCGAAAACAAAAAACTGATCCGCTTTTTAAGGGACGATCTGCATTTGACAAGCGTCAAAAACGGCTGCTCGGAAGGCGCGTGCGGCACCTGCACCGTGCTGATCGACGGAAAGGCCGTGAAGGCGTGCGTCCAGCAGACCGACCGCATGGAGGGAAAGCAAATCGTAACCTGCGAGGGGCTCACCCCGCGCGAACGTGCCGTCTACGCATACGCGTTCACGGAAGCGGGCGCGGTGCAGTGCGGTTTCTGCACGCCCGGCATGGTCATGGCGGCAAAGGCTTTGATCGACCGAGAACCGGATCCGACGCCTGCCGACGTGAAAAATGCGATCCGTATGAACATTTGCCGCTGCACCGGCTATAAAAAGATCGAGGAAGCGATCCTGCTGGCGGCGAAGGTGTTCCGCGAAGGGAGCGAGGTCCCGCATCGGGTCTTAAAAGGCGTGGTGGGCGAAAATCTCGACCGCGTCGACGCGCCCGCAAAAGCGCTCGGCGAGGCACAATACGCGGACGATCTCTACCTTGACGGCATGCTGTACGGCACGGCAAAGCGCAGCGATTACCCGCGGGCAAGAGTGCTTTCGATCGACACGAGCGCGGCGGAGAACGCGCCGGGCGTCGTGTGCGTGCTGACGGCAAGGGACATCCCCGGCACGCAGAAGATCGGGCATTTGAAACAGGACTACGACGTGATGATCCCCGTCGGAGGAATCACGCACTTTTTGGGCGACGCGATCGCGCTGGTCGCCGCCGAAACGGACGCGCAGGCGCGCGCCGCGGCAACGCTCGTCAAGGTCGAATACGAGGAACTCCCGCCCGTGCTCGACATGATGGAGGGCTTACGTGACGAGATCCTTGTCCATGCGTCCAACGGTACGAACGTGCTGTCGCACGAGCATCTCGTCCGCGGCAATGCCGATGAGGTTATCAAAAACAGCAAGTATGTCGTGACACATCATTACAGCACGCCGCCGACGGATCACGCGTTTTTGGAGCCCGAATGCGCGGTCGCCGTGCGCGAAGGCGACGGCATGCGCATCTTCTCCGGCGATCAGGGCATCTATCAGACGCGCAGGGAATGCGCGCAGATGCTGGGACTTCCGCAGGAAAAGGTCCGCGTCACCGCCATGATGGTCGGCGGCGGCTTCGGCGGCAAGGAGGACATGAGCGTGCAGCACCACGCGGCGCTTCTGAGCTGGTATACGGGCCGTCCCGTCAAGGTCGCGTTCACCCGCGCGGAGAGCATTCTCATCCATCCGAAACGCCATGCGATGGAGATGGAGTTTACCACCGCCTGCGACGAAAACGGATATCTTACCGCCATGAAGGCGACGCTCGTCAGTGACACCGGCGCGTACGCCTCGCTCGGCGGACCGGTGCTGCAGCGCGCGTGCACGCACGCCGCGGGACCCTATAACTATCAGAATATCGACATCGACGGCAAAGCGGTCTATACGAACAATCCGCCGGCGGGCGCGTTCCGCGGGTTCGGCGTCACGCAGAGCTGCTTTGCCACCGAGTGCAACCTGAACGAGCTTGCAAAGATGGTCGGGATTTCGGCGTTCGAGATCCGTTACCGCAACGCGATCCGCCCCGGACAGGTGCTGCCGAACGGACAGATCGCGGACGGGACGACCGCACTTCTGGAAACGCTCGACGCGGCAAGACCGATCCTTGAACGCGATCCGAAGGCGGGCATCGCCTGCGCCATGAAAAACGCGGGATTGGGCGTCGGCATTCCGGACACGGGACGCTGCCGCATCGAGGTCAAAGGCGGTGAGGTGTATCTCCATTCGTCCGCCGCGTGCATCGGACAGGGCATGGGAACCGTGCAGACGCAGATGGCGGCGGAGATCCTCGGCATTCCGCACGAGCGGGTGCATTACTGCACACCGGATACCGCGCTTGCGCCGGACGCCGGAAACACCACCGCGTCGAGACAGACGCTGTTCACCGGCGAAGCGGTTGTGCGCGCCGCAAAGCAGATCAGAGAAGCGCTTGAAAAAGAGGGCTCATGGGACGCTTTGGAGGGACGGTCGTTCCTCGGCGAATACACGGGAATCACCGATAAGCTCGGCAGCGAAAAGCCGAATCCGGTTTCGCACATCGCCTACGGCTACGCGACGCATGTGGTCGAGCTGAACGACGACGGCACGTTAAAGCGCGTGACGGCGATCCACGATCTCGGCGTGGCGGTCAATCCGCGCGCCGCCGAAGGGCAGATCGAGGGCGGCGTCGTGATGGGACTCGGATACGCGCTCACCGAAGATTTTCCGTTAAAGGACGGGAAGCCGACCGCAAAGTACGGCACGCTTGGCTTGTTCCGCGCGGACAAAACGCCGGAGGTCAAAGCGATCCTTGTAGAAAAGGCGACAAAAGACGGACTTGCCTGCGGCGCAAAGGGCATCGGCGAAATCTGTACGATTCCGACCGCGCCGGCGGTGCAGAACGCATATGAGAATTACGATGGCGTGTTCCGTACGACGCTGCCGCTTCGGAATACCCCATACAGCCGCAAATAAGGAAGGTTTTGAGAAGATGAAACAAATACGAATCCCGATCATTTTTATCCTGATCCTGCTGCTGACGCTGCCGGTCATGCGCACAGGCGCGGAAGAGGCGCAGACGGAGGAGCCGACACCGACGGAGGAGCCGACGCAGGCGGAGGAGCTGACCAAAAAATACACCTTTGATTTCGGTGACTACAGGTATGCCCAGTCACGCATCTTTTCGGACCCGGAGCATTATCAGGTCTTTCAGCCGAACGAATCTTTTTCCCTGACGTGGGACGAAGAAATCGACGGCGCGCGCCTGTGCCTGAAATGGCAGATCGCGCCGCAGGGCGTCTGTATCCTGCAGTATGACGCGGACGGTGCGCTGATCGGAACGGACGAGATCGGATCGTGTTATGAGTCCGCGACGCTGCTTCATACGGAAGCGCGCAAGGCGGTCGTGCAGGCGGGAGAGACGGACATGCGGGTCCGCAGCTGCTATGTGTACGGCGCAGGCGAACTGCCGGAGCCGTTTCATCCGTGGCAGGAGACGCCGGATCATCTCGACTATCTGCTGATCTCGACACATCCGGACGACGACGTGCTGTTTTTGGGCAGCATCCCGCCGACTTACGGCGCGGAACAGGGCTTCGTCGGCACGGTCGTTTACGTGACGACCATGCAGTTCCTTGAGAACAAGGGGCGTATTCGCATCAGCGAGGCGGAGAACGGCGCGTGGGCAATGGGCGTCCGTTACAGACCGCTGTTTCTCAATATGCCCGATATCCCGGAAGTGTTCGCAGAGGAGGAACGGAAAAAATTTTCGCACGACGATCTGCTTGTCAATCTCGTACGCGTTTTTCGGTCACGGCGTCCGCTCGTCGTGTTTGCGCAGGATACGGAGGGCGAGTACGGACATTGGCAGCACAAGCTGGTATCAAAAGTTTCCCGCGAAGCGTTTGCGCTTGCGGCGGACCCGACCTTCGATCCGGAATCCTATGAGCAGTACGGCGCGTGGCAGGTGCAGAAGCTGTTTCTGCATCTTTACCCGGAGAATACGATCACAGTCGATGCGCATGTACCGCTGTCCTTCTTCGACGGCAAAACTGCGCTTGAGGTCGCCAGTGAAGCATACAAGAAGCACGAAACGCAGCAGAGAGCATGGTTCTATGTCGGCGTGGACGATGAGCAATACGCGTTCAACCGCTTCGGCATGGCGGAAGGCGTCGTGCCGGTCGGAGAGGACGTATTCGACAATATCGACGAAACGTTGTTTTACGGCTATACGCCGCCGCCCACGCCGGAACCGACGCCGGAACCCACGCCCGAACCGACGTCGGAGCCCACGCCGGAGCCGACTGAAGTACCGACCGCAGAGCCCACGCCCGAACCGACCGCAGAGCCGACGCCTGAACCGGCGCCTGCAAAATCGCAGAAGAACCGCATGCTGCCGATCGTTCTCGCCGCGTCGGGCGCTGTTCTGATCGCGATCGCGATCCTGCTGATCGCAAAAAGGAAGCGGCACACAAACTGACAGATCCTTCGAATCGACGCCGTGTCACATCACGGCGTCTCACCGTTTATGAAACGAATACGACCGTTTTTCATTTGCATACTCATCCTTCTGCTCACGGCTTCGATCCGGCCGGCGTACGCGGAAGCGGCGCAGGCGGAGGATCTGACCGATTCGGTTCGATTTGATTTCGGAGCGAACCCGGAGGCGGCAAACCGGATTCTGAAGGATCGGGGAAGCTATTACAGCTTTCGGCAGGGGGAAGCGTTTACGCTGACCTGGGACACACCGATTGAAGGCGCGCGGCTGTGTATCTCGTGGCAGGAGCCGGCGGAGAACGTCAGCGTTGTACAGTATACCGAAGACGGAACGGTGCTGAAACGGGAAACGCCTGAACCGTATCCGGATTCCGTCATACCGCTGCTGAAAGAAGCGCGAAGCGCAGCCGTTGAGGCGGGAGAGACCGGCATGAAGGTTCTGTTCTGCGCGGTGTACGGTCCGGGCGAGCTTTCCGAGCCGTTCCACGAATGGCAGGAAACGCCGGATCATCTGGATTATCTGCTGATTTCGACGCATCCGGACGACGACGTTCTGTATCTCGGCAGCATTGTCCCGACTTACGGCGCGGAGCAGGGGTATGTCGGAACGATCGTTTACGTGACCTGTCAGAACCGCGTCCGCGCGGACGAGGCGGAAAACGGCGCATGGACGATGGGACTTCGGTATCGACCGGTGTTCCTCGGCATGAAGGACGTCTATAACGGCGCATCCAAAGAATTAAAGGACATGTTTCCATACAGCGAGCTGCTTCTGAATACCGTGCGCGTCTATCGACGCCTGCGTCCGCTCGTTGTATTTGCGCAGGATCTGAACGGCGAGTACGGACACTGGCAGCATAAGCGGACGGCGAAGGCCGCGCGCGAAGCGTTTGCGCTTGCGGCGGATCCGGAATTCGATCCGGAATCTGCAGCGCAGTACGGTACGTGGCAGGTGCAGAAGCTGTATCTGCATCTGTTTCAGAAGAACAAACTCACCGTCGACGCGCATACGCCGCTGGCGTTCTTTGGAGGCAGGGACGCCTTCAAGGTCGCGCGTGAAGCATATCTCAAGCACGTTTCCCAGCAACGCTATTCCTTCAGGGTGCGCAGGGACGACGGCGCGTATGCGTTCAACCGCTTCGGCATGGCGGAGGGCGTTGTTCCGGCGGGAAGCGACGTGTTCGATCACATCGACGAAAAGCTTCTGTTCAATTATGTCGAGCCGACGGCGACGCCCGAACCCGCACCGACATCGAAGCCGACGGAAGCACCCGCGCCTTCTCCGACGCCGACGGTCGTTCCGGCTGCGCCGGCGTCTGCGGAGACCACGCAGAAAACAGCTTCCAAACCCGACGCGCAGGGTCTTCGTCCGCTCCTTTGGATCGGCGTTATCACCGCGGCAGCGGCAGTCGGGGTCGGCGCAGCCGCATATTTCTGGAAAAAACGGCAGATCGCAAAGCATCCGCCGGATGAAAACGCATGAATCTTCGGTGCAGTGTGATAAACGCTCTGCGCCTTTTTATGAACGGACCTTCTTTTCAAGAAAGGCGACGGCGTAGTACATCAGCGCGGCAAGCACGCAAAGAACGGTGACCGACGCCATGACGAGGTCGAGCTTGAAGACCTGCCCGCCGTAGACGATGAGGTAGCCGAGCCCGGCTTTGCTGACGAGATATTCGCCGACGATCACGCCGACCCAGCTCATGCCGACGGAGATTTTGAGCGCGGAGATCAGGTCCGGCACGCCCGCGGGCAGAACGACCTTCGTAAAGATCTGCAGCTTCGTTGCGCCGAGCGTACGCATCAGGAGCTGTTTTTCGTCGGTTGCGGCAAGAAAGCCGTTCAGGACCGTGACGGTCGTCACGACAAGCGAAACGAGCACGCCCATGACGACGATCGACGCCGTCCCCGCGCCGATCCACACGATGAGCACGGGACCCAGCGCGATCTTCGGCAGCGCGTTCAGCACGACCAGGTACGGATCAAGGATCCGGTTCAGCTTCGGCATCCACCAAAGGAGCACAGCGAAGAGCGCGCCGAGGATCGTGCCGAAAAGAAAACCGAGCACAGTCTCGAAAAGCGTCGTACCGATGTGCAGCCAGAGCGACCCGTCCGCGTAGAGCCGCGCGATCGCGGCGACCACGCGCGAGGGTGAGGAGAGGATAAAGGGATCGAACCAACGAAGATCCGCGCCGAGTTCCCACAGAAGCAGAAAGCCCAAAAGGACCGCGATCCTGCACAGGACGACGATCCGCGCGTCGCGGCGGATGCGGCGAAGATACCTTGCGTGCGCTTCGGAAACGGCGATTCTTCTCATGGTCTGAGCTCCTTCCAGATCCGGTCGAAATAATCGTGAAACTCCGGCTGACTGCGGCGAATGAGAGGGGACATGTCGGCGGGAAAGCCGATCTCCACGATCTCTTTGAGCCTTGCCGGACGCGCGGAAAAGACCGCGACCCGGTCCGCCGTCGAGACCGCCTCGGAAATATCGTGCGTGACGAGGATCGCGCTCTTGTGCTCGCTTCGGATGATACGGTAGACCTCGTCGGAAAGGTTCAGGCGCGTCTGATAATCGAGCGCGGAAAACGGTTCGTCCAGAAGCAGCAGGTCCGGTTCGAGCGCAAGCGTGCGGATGAGCGCGACCTTCTGCCGCATGCCGCCGGAAAGCTGCTGCGGCTTGTACGCACGAAACTCGCCCAGTCCGTACTTGTCGAGCAAGGCGAACGCACGCGCCTTGCTCTCTTCCGTCAGCCGATGCTGCACCTCAAGTCCCAAAAGCACGTTCTTTTCCACGGTGCGGTGATCCAGAAGGTGGTCGCGCTGCAGCATGTAGCCGAGCCGCAGATCGTTCCGCAAAAACCGCACGCTGCCCGCGGTGGGGCGGAGAAGCCCCATGATCAGCGAGAGCACCGTCGTTTTGCCGCAGCCGGACGGGCCGACCAGCGCCAAAAATTCGCCGTCATATACGGTCAGATCCAGATCCTTTATAGCAGTCGTTTCGCCTTCGACCGTATAGAAGCTGTGCGAAACGTCGATCAATTTCATCAATTCGGATTGCATACCCGATCTCCTAACTTTACTGATACCATATCGTATTCCGGCTGTCTTAAAGGGGTTCCGCACGCGGTTGAGCGCTCGGATTGCACAAACGGCATATTTCGTCACGGAACGCTTTTTTTCTGCGTATGATACAGAAAAAGAGGAGGAAAGCATATGCGGAGAAGATGCGAACGAAAATGCAGGGCAAGACGGCTGATGCTCGTTGCGATCGGCGCGGCAGCGGCGGCGCTGATCTTTTACTGTGTGCCGTGGTGGGTGTTTTTGGTGATCGGGATCGTAGCGCTGCTGGCGGCGGGCTGGATGCTTCTGCGAGAATGAGTACGAATTAACCGAAAGTTCACCTTCCGATCGCCGAAGCTGTGGTATACTGTATTTTGTAAAGGTATATCGGAGGCGGAAATGCGGAAGCTTTGGAAAAACAGACCGATGTGGATCGCTCTGATCGCGATCATCCTTCTGGTCGTCCTCGCGGGATTCACTGCAAACGGCAGAGGTACGGGGGACGAGCTGTTCCGCACGGCGCTTTTGCCGGTCTCGGGATTTCTGCATGCCGCGGAACAGAGGGTTTCGGACTTCTTTGCGCGCGTATTCACACCCTCCGGGATTCAGGAAGAAAACGCGCAGCTTCGGGAGACGGTGCTTCTGCAGGAGCAGAAGCTTGCGCTCCTTGACGAGACCGAAAAGGAAAACGCACGACTTTCGGAGCTTCTGAACTTTACGGAAGCGAATCCGGATCTGCATTTTGTTACGGCGTCGGTCATCGGGCGCGACAGCAATCCGTATATCGACACGATCACGCTGAACGCAGGCTCGCGCAGCGGCGTGACCGAAAAGATGGCGGTCATCACGCCGGACGGCATTGTGGGACGCGTTTCGGAGGTCGGTCCGAACTGGTGCCGGGTCAAAACAATGTGCGATGAAAAGATGCGCATCAGCGTGATGGTGCAGCGTACGCGCGACGAGGGTATGCTCGGCGGGCTTTATGAGCCGGACGGGGAGCTTTTGGGCACGTATCTTTACTACCTTCCGAGCAAGGCGGACGTGCGCACGGGCGACACCGTCCGCACGAGCGGCATCGGCGGATTTTTCCCGAAAGGGCTGTATGTCGGAACGGTCATTGCGGTCAACGAGGAGGGCAAGGGCACGCATGACGCGATCGTTTCGATGGATATTGATTTTCTGCATCTGGAAGAAGCGCTGATCGTGGTCGGCGTGGACGAGGCGATCGGATGAAGCGCCGGCTTCTTCTCATTCCTGCGGCGCTCGCTGCGCTTTTTCTGGACGCGTTTGTGCTTCCCGCGCTTTCCGGCAACGGGATCCGGCCGCTGTTTACGCTGTGCCTTGCCATGGCGGCGACGGCGGCGACGGCGGTGCAGGACGGCATGCTGATCGCGGTGTTCGGCGGGCTTTTCACGGACCTTTTCTGCAATCCGTATCTCGGGCTTTCGGCGGCGGCGTATCTTGTCGCGGTCGTGATCGTGTACGGATTCACACGTAAAAAGGAACGCGCCCGCGTGCTTCTGCTCCTGTTCGCGTCGGTCGGCGCGGCCGCGGCGGAGACGGTGATCTTTGCGTTCTCGCTTGCGATCGGCGCACGGTTCGACGGGCATCGGCTCCTTACTGCAGCGCTCCCTTCGATCATACTGGAAGCGCTGTTTACGTATCTGATTGCTGCATTGCTCCGCAGCAGAGAGAAAGGCAGTTCCCTGCATAAATGAAACGCAGTGAGAAGGGAAAACTGAATACGCGCATCTGGATGCTGATCGGCATCTTTGTTGTGATGCTCGGCGTGCTGCTGATCTTTCTGGACAAGCTTGCCATCCGCGAGACGGAGGCATATTCGGCGGCGGTGCAGCAGACGACCGAGGTCACGACCTACCAGTCCGGCAGCCGCGGCATGATCACCGACCGCAACGGCGTTGTGCTCGCCTATGACGAAACGACCTACAACGTGCTCTTTTATCGTGACCCTTCCAACCGCACGCCCGTCGACAGCGCGCGCTACACGAATTCGCTGATCGAAGCCATCCGCATCATTGAGGAGGGCGGCGGGAAAACGATCGACACGTTTTATATCAACATGCTTTCCGACGGCACGTTTGTCTACGATTTCCGTACTTCCGACGCGTCCGTCGCAGCCGCGCGCAAACGGAATTTTGTCGAAGCCTGTAATTTCAGCAACCCGGACCTTTCCGCAGAGGAGGCGTACCGCATTCTGCGCAATTCCTGGTGCATCCCCGACAATATGCCCTTTGACGAGGCAAAGAAGATCATGTCGATCCGACAGGAAGCCGTTATGAACAGCTACCGCGCGTTCGAGGGCGTGCGCATTGCGTACGACGTTTCTCTGGCGGTTGTGACGGAGCTTGACATGGCAAGCGACCGGCTCACCGGCATCCTCACCGAAAAGAGCAGCTATCGCGTGTATCCGTACGGGCATACCGCGTCGCACATCGTCGGATACCTTTCCAAACAGGTCACAAAGGACATGACCTCCGTCGGCTACTCCTATGCGGACTTTCAGCCGTTCGACGGGAAGGGAAAAGAGACCCGGAACATGCTGGACCTCGGCTATTCCTACAACGATCTTGTGGGCGTTGCGGGCGTCGAAAAGACGATGGAAGCGTATCTGACGCCGCATTTGTACGGACGGCTCGGCACGACGCGCATTCTGAAGAACAGGCGCGGAGCGATCGTCGAGGTGCTCGATTCCACACAGCCGACCGACGGCATGAACGTACAGCTTTCCATCGACATCGAGCTGCAGAAGGTCTGCGAGGAAGCGCTTCTGGAGAACATTGCGGAAACACGGAAAAAACAGGAGCAGAAGATCGCTTCGGACCGCAGCAGGTATGAAGCACTGACCGGCGGAAAAGCGGACGAGATCAAGCTGGCGGAAACCGGCGCCGTCATCGTGATGAACGTGAAGACCGGCGAGCTCCTCGCGCTGGCGTCGTATCCGGACTATGATCCGAACATGTTCACCGACGGGATCGACGACACGGAATACGAACAGCTTTTCGGCGCAAAGAGCAATCAGCCGACGCTGAACCGTGCGATCGGCATTCGCACCGCGTCCGGTTCGGTATTCAAAATGGCGACGGGGTTTGCGGGATTGATGGAGGGAAAGCTCACCACGACCGAGATGATCTCCGACCGTTCTCCGTACTACTATTTTGTCGACGATCCGACGACCAAGGTCGAACAGAACGCGCCGAGCTGCTGGACCTCAAATCCCGGCAATCACGCGAATCTGACGCTTTCGCGTGCGCTGACCGTTTCGTGCAACTACTTTTTCTACACGATTGCCGACCGCGTCGGTATCGACCGACTGAACTACTGGGCAGGCAGACTCGGCATGAAGGACACCACCGGCGTGGAGCTGCCCGGCGAGCTATCGGTGCAGATCGGCGGGCAAAAGGCGCGCTACGATTGTGAAAAAACGCTTTCCGAGCAGACCTCGGCGCTGCCCCGACTGATTTATAACCGCATTTACAATCTGCTGCGTTCGATTTGCGATCAGCATGAGCTGGATATTTCCGACGCCGATCTGCGGTCGTGCGCGAACCGGCTTTTGCGGCTGATGGACGGCGAACAGCGTGAGCGCGGCGCGGAGATCCGCGAGATCCTCAAGGAGGAGCTGAATATCCCGACCGGCGTATCCTACTCGCATACGAGCTGGATCGTTTCGATCTCGACGTGGCTCGAGGAGCTTCGCTGGAAACCGACCTATACGATCCAGACAGGCATCGGACAGGGCGTTATGCTTGTCACGCCGATCTCGATCGCACGGTATGTTTCGACGATCGCAAACCGCGGGACCGCTTATCGCGCAACGGTCATCAAGGAAGTGGACGCTGCGGACGGTACGGTGTATTTCCGGAATCAGCCGGAAGCCGTCGATTCCATCGAAGCGCCGGACGAATACTGGGACGCGATCCTCGAAGGCATGCACGGCGTCGTTTCGCCGGAGGACGGCGGCACCGCGTCTTCGGTTTTCTCGATGGCGTTTGCGTATAAGGGATATCTCGACCGCATCAGCGGGAAAACGGGAACGGCACAGACGGCGGCGTCAAACAACGTCGATATCGAGAATACGTGCTGGTTCGCGGCGATCACCCCGCGCGAGGATCCCGAGATCGCCGTCGTGGTGTTCATTCCGAACGGACTGTCCGGAAGCTCCGGCGCGGTCGCGATCGAGCGGATCGTGACCTATTGGTACGAAAGCCGCGAAGCGAAGGAAGAATGAGATGCAACATAAATGCAAAATAGTTATGAAATTTTGTTGAACATCGGGGAAATTTGCTTGCGCATTTTCCGAATCCGCGATACACTTTCGGTATGGAAAAGCAGAAACTGACGATTCCTTACATCATTCGAAATTGGAGCAGCCTCAGCGTCGCGCAAAAACGCGCGGTGCTGACGGTGCTGATTTTTGCCGTTGCGCTGCTTTTGATCATTATAGCCCTGATCGTCGGCATCTCCTCGTGCAGCTGCGCAGGCAAGGCGCAGAACGCAGCGGAACCCAAAGCGGAGCTTCCCGCGCTTTTGAGAATGCCCGAAATCGACAGATCTTCGGAAGCGGAGCTGATCGAGCCGGACGGCGTCACCGCTCCGAACGCAGAGGACGAACCGTATGAACCGATCGACATATCGGCCGAGCCCGGCAATTCTGCGACATACACTTACGTCGCGCTGAAAAAACACGACAAAGGCGAGGACGTCGTGGAACTGCAGGGACGTCTGATGGAGCTCGGATATCTTGAACTCGACGAGCCGACCGATTATTACGGCAACTCTACCGAATATGCGGTCGAGCTGTTCCAGCGGCAGCACGGACTGAAGCAGGACGGCGTCGCGGGCGAACAGACGCAGTCGCTTTTATACAGCAGCGAAGCACAGCGTTATATGCTGCTCGAAGGCGCGGAAGGTCGCGACGTCAAGGTGCTGCAGGAGCAGCTGGTTGAGCTCGGCTATATGGATGAGAGCGACGTCGACCGTGTGTACGGCGAAAAGACCGTCGAAGCGGTCAAGGCGTTCCAGAAACGCAACGGGCTTACCGTGGACGGAAAAGCCGGCGAAAAGACGCTTGAAAAGCTGTACAGCGACGAAGCAAAGATCTCGAAGACGCTGGAAGCGCAGCTGAAAGAAGAAGCAAAGGCAAGCGCAAAGGCAACGTCGAAGACCACGGCGAAGACGACGTCGAAGACGACGCCGAAGACGACGCCGAAGGCCACTTCCAAGAGCTCGTCAAAGACGACGTCCAAGACGACGTCGAAGGCTACGGCGAAAGCCACGCCGAAACCGACGGCGAAGCCGACCGCAACGCCGAAATACGACACCAGGATCGACACGATGATCAAGGTCGCGAAGTCCAAGCTCGGCTGTGAGTACGTTCTCGGCGACAAGGGACCCAATACATTCGACTGCTCTGGCTTCGTCTATTACTGCCTGAAGCAGGCGGGCGTCAGCGTGAGCCGTATGGACGCCAACGGCTTCTCTAAGGTCAGCCGCTGGAAGAATATCACAAGCATAAGCGACCTTAAGAAGGGCGATCTGGTGTTCTTCTGCAATGAAAAATCCAGCCGCGTCAGCCATGTCGGCATCTACATCGGCGGCGGCGAGATGATCGACGCGTCAAGCTCCGCCGGCGAGGTCGTGCGGCGTTCGGTCTCCACCAACTACTGGAAAAAGTATTTTGTCAACGCCAGACGCCCGTGGGGTTAAAGGCTCTTTACGCATTTTTTACAAAAAACCGGCAGGAAATTTCGCCGGTTTTTTTGCATATCGTGAAAGAATATGATATAATACGTCCAAAGCTATGAATGGGGATAGGATTATGGATACGAAAACGATCATGCAACAAATCGAACTCGTTCTGAAACGCGACGCGCAGGTGTCGCTGAAAGAGGCGACGGTTCAGCAGCTGCATGCCGCGCTTGCGTCGGTCGTGATGGGCGCGATCGCCGACCCGTGGTATGAGAGCCGTCACGCACATGAACGCACAAGATCAACCTATTATTTTTCGGCGGAGTATCTGGTCGGACGCATGGTTTACAACAACCTGTTTGCACTCGGGATCCTCGACGAGGTCAAAAAGGAATTCGAAGAGTGCGGACTGGATCTTGCGGCGTTTGAGGATATCGAGGATGCGGCGCTCGGAAACGGGGGCCTCGGCCGCCTTGCCGCATGCTTCTTGGATTCTGCGGCGACCATGAACCTGCCGCTTGACGGCTACGGCATCCGTTATAAGTACGGGCTTTTCAAACAGACCTTTACGAACGGCTTCCAGACCGAAAGCGCGGACGACTGGCAGCGCTTCGGCGACCCGTGGAGCCGCCGCCGCGACACGCACGAGGTGCTTGTGCACTTCTCCGATCAGACCGTGCGCGCCGTTCCGTACGACATGCCGATCATCGGCTACCACACCGACAACATCGGCACGCTCCGGCTCTGGCAGAGCGAGGCGGTGCAGGACTTTGACTTCCAGAAATTCAACGATCAGGAATATGCGGTCGCCGTGCTCGAAAAGAACGCGGTCGAGGACATCACGCGCGTACTGTACCCGAACGATACGACAACGGCGGGCAAGCGTCTGCGTTTAAAGCAGCAGTACTTCCTGTCATCGGCTTCATTGCAGGACCTGATGTTCCGCTTCAAACGCGAGAATCGTCCGATCACTGAGTTTTCCGAGCTTGTTTCCATTCAGCTCAACGATACGCATCCGACGGTCTCCATTCCGGAGCTGATCCGTCTTTTGATGCTTGAAGGACTCAGCTTTGAAGAGGCGTTTGACGTTGCGCAGAAGACTTTCTCCTACACGAACCATACGGTCATGCAGGAAGCGCTCGAAAAGTGGGACGTCAATCTGTTCCGCGATCTTTTGCCGGAGATTTACGACATCATCTGGCGCATCAACACCAAGCTCTGCGGCGAGATCATGGCACGGGGGCTTGCGTGCGAACCGTACGCGATCGTATCGAACAACATCATCCGCATGGCGAACCTTGCCGTGTACGTTTCGAGCTACGTCAACGGCGTCGCGGAGATCCACACGCAGATCCTGAAGAACGACGTTCTGAAGATCTGGTACGACATCTATCCGGAACGCTTCCAGAACAAGACGAACGGCATTACGCAGCGCCGCTGGCTGGGACTGTGCAATCCGGAGCTCAGTAAGTACATCACCGAACGCATCGGCGGCGGCTGGATCACCGATCTCGAACAGCTCAAGGGACTGAAACAATTCTTAAGCGACGCGGACGTCGACGAATTCATCGCGGTCAAACGCGAAAAGAAACGTCAGCTCCGTCAGCTTATCAAAGCGCGCGAGGGCGTCGATCTGCCTGAATCGTTCTGCTTCGACGTGCAGGTCAAGCGCATGCATGAATACAAGCGCCAGCTTATGAATGCGTTCGCGATCATGGACATCTATTACGGCATCAAGGACGGCCGCATCAAGGACTTCACACCGACCGCGTTCATCTTCGGCGCGAAGGCGGCGCCCGGGTATCTCCGCGCAAAGGCGGCGATGAAGTACATCAACGAGATCGCCAACAAGATCAACAACGATCCGGACGTAAAGGATCTGATGCGCGTTGTATTTGTGCATAACTACAACTGCTCCTATGCGGAGCACATCATCCCGGCGGCGGACATCTCCGAACAGATCTCGCCTGCGGGCACCGAAGCGAGCGGCACCGGCAACATGAAGCTGATGCTGAACGGCGCGGTCACGCTCGGCACATTCGACGGCGCAAACGTCGAGATCGTGCAGGAAGCGGGCGAGGAGAACAACTACGTATTCGGCTACAGCGTCGACGATCTCAACGCGCTGCGTCCGCACTACAACCCGAAGGCGATTTACGACTATGAGCCGCGCGTGCGGCGCGTCGTCGATTCGCTGATCGACGGTACGTTCTCCGACAACGGCACCGGCGTGTTTACCGATCTGCATCGCTCGCTGCTGTTCGGCAGCAGCTGGCAGAAGCCGGACTACTACTTTGTTCTGCAGGAGATGCTGCCGTATATCGACCGCAAGCTCGATGCGCTGAACGACTATAAGGACATCCGCGCATTCACAAGAAAGTGCATCATCAACACGGCAAGCGCAGGCAAGTTCTCGTCCGACCGCACGATCCGTCAGTATGCGGACGAGATCTGGCACATCAAGGAACTTCCGCATCACGACGCGATCAAGCTCTGGTAAAACAACCGGTCGGTTGAAAGGAATTTCAACCGACCGGTTTTCGGTTTTCGCCTGAAATGCACGGCATTTCCGGGCGGCGGAAACTGCAGGGAGTCAAACGCACCGCACATGCTGCTGCATTTTGACGGATTTTTCTGAATGAACCTTTTTCGATCCGTTCGTGCGCGCGTCGGCAACGCGCCCGCGGTGTCTATTGACAAAGAAGCGGAGGCAGGAATGCTTCCGCTTTTCGCGTGTTTTCGGTATCATTTTGGCGAAAACGGAATTTTGTTGCAGTTTAGATACATTTTGGACGCAAATATGTGTTATAATGAGCACACAAGTTGGAAAAGTATACCTGTATTGGGGGAGAAAGACCGATGAACGATCCGAAATCCATTCTCGACGAACTGAAAAAGGCTGTTGTCGGCAAGGACAACGTGCTGATCATGGCGCTCTTAGCGATCCTTGCGCGCGGACATATTCTTTTGGAAGACATTCCCGGCGTCGGAAAGACGACCATGGCGCTTGCGTTCTCAAAAGCGCTCGGGCTCGAGTATCACCGCGTGCAGTTTACGCCGGACGTTCTGCCGAGCGATATCGTCGGGTTCTCTCTCTATGACCGCGAACGGGGCGAGATGGTTTATAAGCCCGGCGCGATCCTGTGCAATCTCTTTTTGGCGGACGAACTGAACCGCGCGACGAGCCGTACACAGTCCGCGCTCCTGGAAGCGATGGAGGAGGGCAACGTGACCGTGGACGGCGTCACGCATCCGGTTCCCGATCCGTTCGTGGTCATTGCGACGCAGAACCCGGTCGGCGCAAGCGGCACGCAGCTTCTGCCGGATTCACAGCTCGACCGCTTCATGGTGCGTCTGACGCTCGGCTACCCGCGCCCGACCGATGAACTGGATCTTTTAAGCCGCAAGCAAAAGGGCAATCCTCTGGACGACGTGCGCTGCATCGCGGACCGCGAGGGACTGAAACGGATCCGGCTTTCGATTGACAACACGTTCGTCGATAAAAAGATCATGGACTACGTGATCCGTCTGTCAAACGCAACGCGTGCGCACACCTCGATTCTGCAGGGCGCAAGCCCGCGCGCGTCGATCGCCGTCGTTTCGATGGCAAAGGCGGCGGCGTGGGTACAGGGACGCGATTACGTCATTCCGAACGACGTCAAACTGATCTATCCGGCGACGATCACGCACCGGTTGATCCTGACCGCCGAAGCCAAAGCGTCGGGGCAGACCGCGGAAACGATCCTGAACGACGTCATGGCGCATACCGCGCCGCCCGCTGTGCGCGGATGATTCTCCGACGGCTGACATACGCCGCGACGCTCATCGCGGCGGCAGCGCTGCATCTTGCATATGGGCAGTATGTAACATATTACTTACTGCTGTTTTTGCTGTTCCTTCCGATCCTTTCGCTTCTTCTGAGCCTGCCGGCGATTTTGAGTTCGCGCGCGGAGCTTTCGGGCGGCGCAGACGTACAGCGCGGACGCCCCTCCGCGGTACGGCTTCGCGTGTCCTGCCGGTTCATTTTGCCGCCGGATCTCTATAAGGTTCGCATCGAGCATCGGAACCTGTTCCTTGCATCTCACGGCACGCAGATCAACGTGCGGATCGACGGGACGAGGAAACACGAGGAGACGTTCACACCGGATACCGACCGGCTCGGAACGCTCTCGTACCGCATTCGATCGGCACGCGCATGTGATTATCTCGGGCTTTTTGCCATCCCGATCAGACGAAGCGGGAAGGTTACGCTCACGGTTTTGCCGAACGCGGAACAGCCCGTGCCGATGCCCGAACTTCTGGAATCTTCCGGCGTCACGCTGAAACCGAAGCCGCTCGGATTCTCCGAAGAACATGAGCTGCGTCCGTACCGCGAGGGCGATGCGGTGAATCTGATCCATTGGAAGCTGACCGAAAAAATGGACGCGCCGATCGTGCGGGAACCGCAGGAGCTGCTCCGCAAAAAAATCGTTCTGTCCATGGACCTGTTCGCGTCGTATCCGGAACAGCAAAGCGTGATCGAACAGCTCTGCTTTCTTTCCGACCTTCTGATCGGGAACAAGATGCCGTATACGCTGCAATACGGACTGCGCACCGCGCACGTCGACGGGGAGGGCGATCTGAACCGGTTTTTGAAAGCGCTGCTCTCCGAACCGTGCCGCGATGAAAAAGCGCAGCCGGTCGCCGGCGGAAGCGATACGCTTGTTTGCCGGATCGAGCCGAAGAAGGAGGTGCGCGCATGAAAAAAAGCGTGAGCATCCTCATCAAAGGCTTCGGCGACGCTGTGCCGATCGCGTGCGGTATGATCGCGTGCACCTGCGCCATGATGACCGCGTATGAAATCGGTTTTTCCCGTGCGCCGCTGATTCTGTTCTGTATCTTTTCCGCGCTGCTGCTGTCGTTCTGGATGAACGTGTCGAAATACGGATTCGGCTTCGGCGCGCTCTTTCTGTCCTTTGTGATCATGCTGTGCGCGTTCCGCATGCAAAGAATGGGCGACGGCGCGGTCTCGCTGATATACCGCCTGCTTTGCGAGCTGCCGAAGGGGCTTTCGGGGCTGGTCGATATGGACGCGCTTTCGATCGCGGCGGAAAAAGTCGCGGACCCGGAATCGTGCATTTCACTCTTTCTGATGCTCGTTGCGGCGTTTTTCGGGTTCATGCTGGCGTTCTCGCTGATCCGCAGCAAAATGGTGATGCTGCCGCTTCTGATCCCGCTTCCGATGCTGCTTGTCAGTCTCGTCTATACGAACCGTCCGCCCGCGCTGTGGACCATGGCGCTGCTGGCGGTGTACTTCGGATATGCGCTGCTCGGAAACGGGCTCCGGAAAGGCGATTTCAAGCGGCATGGGCTGTTTGCCGCGATCCTGGCGCCGCTGATGCTTGCACTTGTGCTGCTGATCGCCGCACTGTTTCCGCAAAAGGATTATGTGCCGCTTTCGGCGGAGCGGCGAAAGGCGTTCTTCTCCGAAATGTTCGGTCCGATCGTCGATGAGGCGATGTCGTGGCTCGGCGTGAAAAACCCGCGCAGCGTCGATCTGAGAGACGAAGGCGAGCGCGAAGAGAACGATACAGAGCTGTTTACCGTTTACGCACGAAGGGGCGTGTATCTTTTACGGACGCATTCCTACGGCGCGTACGAAAACAACCGCTGGAAGAAGGCCGACACATATCAGGGTGAATGGCATTCGATGGAGGCGCTCGGACGCCGACAGGAGAAGACCGACGCGACGATGTGGATCTACGATTCGCTTTCCGGCGAACGGATCGCACCCTATGCGTGGACGGACGAGCCGGCAACGAGCGATCCGGATGAGCTGACAGGCGTTCCGATCGCGGAAGAGTCGTATATTCGCTCCTACGGGTGGCGGGATTACAGCTGGCGTTATACGTCGAGGTATTCGACTGAGCCCGGCGACGTGACAAAGGAAGAGCGCGATTATTACGAAAACTTTGCCTTAAAGCAATATGTGATGCCGGACGGCGAAGAAAAACGCGCGCTTCTGGACATACTGAACGAAGCGGGGATCAAAGACACGGGCGACGCGCTGGAGACGGCGAAGAACGTTGCCGCGTTCGTACGCGATTCCGGTACGTACACGCTGAAGCCCGGAAACGTTCCGAGGGGAAAGGATTTCGTTCTGTATTTTCTGACCGAAAACCGTCAGGGCTATTGCGCCCACTTCGCAAGCGCGACGACCGCGCTTTTGCAGGCGCTTGGGATTCCGGCGCGGTATACGCTCGGTTATTATGTCGAAATTCCGGAAGAAATGAGCCGCGAGGGCGTGGACGTCACCGGAAACGATGAGCACGCATGGGCAGAGATATACGTTCTCGGCGTCGGATGGGTTCCGATCGAAAGCACGCCCGGCAGGTATGATACGCAGGAGCCGGATATTTGGCAAACGACAGGCGGGCAGCAGCCTGCCGCAACGCCGAAGCCTTTGACGACGCCGGAACCGACGCCGGTGCCTACGCCCGAAGCCCCGTCCGAACCGTCGGCGGAGCCGACGCCGGAACCGACGGCCGGCGACCCGACGCCGACGCCCGCGACCGAACCGGAAGAGCCGGAAGAACCGACGCCCGTACCGCAGGGACAGAGCGAAACCGATGATCCTTCAACGGACGGCGAAGAGATCGGAAAACCGCGCGGAAGCGCGTGGTGGATCCTGATCCCGCTCGTGCCGGCGGCATGGGTCGGAGCAGGCCTTCTGCTCCGCAGACGCAGGGAACAGCGCTTCCGCGATCCGAACGTCAGACGCTCGATCCCGGAAATGGCGCATTATCTTGAACGACTGAAGCGCTTCGGCGTGAAGAAGGATCCGGACGCCGATGCATGGGCGACCGAAGCGGCGTTTTCGAATCATAAGATGCAGGAGGAGCACAGAGCGCTTCTGAAGCGCGTGCATGCGGCGCAGAGAACGGTATATGCCGACAAGCCCGTACTGCGGTTCCTTCTCCGGTGGGTGCTGTATCTGATCTGACGTTTTTTTGATCGAAAGGCTTGAAAACGCATGGCGGGTATGGTATAGTTCACAAGTTGAATGAGGGAAAGACCATTCTCCGGACGGATGTCCGAAAGAACGAACAGGAGCATGAAATGAACAATAACGGGGAACAGCGCTTTTCCGCGCTTCGTGTGATCGCGACGATTTTTGCGAATCTGACCGCGATCCTGTCTGCAAACTACATCGTCTTTTACATTCTGGATCACTTCAATCCGGGCTTTCACTTCGTTGTGCGCTCGGAGTTCTTCCTCACGAAGTATCTGCATGTTGTGATCCCGATCCTGATGATCCTGACGGCACTTTTGTACCTGCTGGTGTATGCGGCGGGCGACGCGAAGCCGAAACGCTTTGAAAAGAAGCGCCTGATCGCGATCCTTGTGATCGACGTGATCCTTGCAGGCGTGTTTGCAATGACCGTCAACGCGCGCGCGTTCGGTTGGGTGAAATGGCTGAGACCGGCGGAAGAGGCGCCTGTCGCGATCGCGACGCGCGTACCGACCGAGGCGCCGACCGAAGCGCCGACGCCGGAACCGACCGAGGAGTCCATCACAACGCCCGCGTCGGACAATACGGAAACAACACCGGCAGAACCGAGCGAACCGACGCCCGAACCGACGCCGGAACCGACGCCCGAGCCGACGCCGATCCCGGGACTTCTGGGCGATAAGTTTAAGGAAAAGTTCTCTGAAGGCGAGCCGGTGATTACGGAGCCGAATACAAGCGAAACGCTTGCGGACGGTACCGAAAAGACGCTGATCTATACCTACGCGGGTCAAAAGGTTGCGATCGAGCTGTATCACTGTCAGAAGGACAAGCTGGAATACCAGATCGCGGAGCTGTATGTTCGCGACATCGAAAAGCTGACGGCAACCTATGAGAACGATCAGAGCAAGGCAAAGGAACTCAAGACGTTCGCGCGCGATACGAAAGCGTTGGTTGCGATCAACTCGGACTATTTCTCAAACAACGCGAACGACGCCGGGCTGATCATCCGCAACGGCATGCTGATCCGTGACAAACAGTGCAAGCATTCGGACCTCTGCGTGATTTATCAGGACGGCACGGTGCGCTGCTTTGACTGCAAGAAGGACAATATCGACAACAAGGAGATCCTGAACAGTTATCCGTATCATTCGTTCTATTTCGGACCGTCGCTTCTGGATGAGAACGGCAATGCAAAAACACAGTTCAACTCGTCCCTGATACCGAGAAATCCGCGCACGACTTTCGGATACTACGAACCCGGTCACTATGCGTTCATCTGCGTGCTCGGTGACCGCGGCGTCCGCGATATTGACGGAAACAGCTTAGGCGACGGAAAGTCTCCCGGCATGTCGTTTGACGAGCTGTCCGAGCTTTGCGCATCGCTCGGCATGAAGGCGGCGTACAACTTCGACGGCGGCGGATCGAGCGGCATGTATTGGAATGAACACCAATTCGGACACAACACGCGCGTCACCGGCGACATTCTCGCCGTTGTGGACTGACAGGAGGGCAAAGGAATGAAACGCAAAACCGTTTTGACCGTGGTTGCATCGGTCGCGCTCGTTGTCGCGCTCATCTATCTTGTTGTGATGGCGCTTTCGCAGTTCGGTATTCTTTCACAGGAGCAGACGGAAGAAACCCTATTTGTAAGAGGGTATTTCTTCCTGCCGCTGCCGCTTGTCGGACTGGTCGCAGCCGTTCTGCTGCAGGCGTACTCGGTCCGTTCCGCAAAAAAGAAAAAACGCTGAGCGTATCCCTTTCAACCGTCGCGAAAGCGGCGGTTTTTTCAATTGCAAACTTGTTGAAAACTTACGGGAAATCGTCGGTTTGTCGGGCGGTTTCCCTTGACCGGACACGGGAAAACCGGTATACTGTATTTGTGAGATTTTACGGAAAAGAGGAAGCGCTTATGCTGGATATTGCAATCATCGGTGGCGGTCCTGCAGGGCTTACGGCGGGACTTTACGCCGTTCGCGGCGGCGGAAACGTCTGTCTTTACGAGGAGATGTTCGCAGGCGGACAGATCGTGAAAACACACCGGATCGACAACTACCCGGGCATTTCGGACGGGCCGGACGGGTATGCGCTCGCGGCACGGTTTGAGGAGCACGCGGCGGCGTTCGGGCTGAAGGTCGAATACGGTCCGGTCTCGGATCTCGTGCTTGATGAAGATCCGAAGCATTTTACGTTCAACGGGCAGCGCATCGAAGCAAAGACCGTGATTTTAGCGACCGGCGCGTCGCCGAAAAACCTCGGAATTCCGGGCGAGAAGGAACTGACCGGACACGGCGTCAGCTATTGCGCGACCTGCGACGGCGCGTTCTATAAAAACCGCACGGCGACGGTGATCGGCGGCGGCGACACCGCGATTTCCGACGCGCTGTATCTTGCAAAGCTCTGCAAAAAGGTGTACGTCGTGCACCGCCGCGACGTGCTCCGCGCAAGCGCGATCCTTTCGGACGCAGCGCTGAAAACCGACAATATCGAATTCATCTGGAACAGCGTGCCCGAGGCGTTTCTCGGCGAGAAGAAGCTTTCGGGCATACGCCTCAAAAATCGCGTGACGGGCGAAGTCTCCGAACTTCTGACCGACGGCGCGTTTGTCGCGGTCGGCGTCGTGCCGCGCACCGAGCTGTTCAAGGATCAGATCGCGCTTGCGGAAAACGGCAGCGTGATCACAGACGAACATATGGAAACGAGCGTGAAGGGCGTATTTGCCGCGGGCGACGTACGCAATACGCCGCTTCGGCAGGTCGTGACCGCCTGCGCCGACGGCGCGATCGCCGCGACCTACGCGTTGGAGGCAAGCCGTGTTAAGTGAAGCCAAAAGAACCGAGGCGCTCGGCATTCTGAAAGAAACGTATCCCGACGCGAGACCTGCACTGCACTTTTCGTCCCCGTTCGAGCTTTTGGTCGCGACGATGCTGTCCGCGCAGTGTACGGACAAGCAGGTGAACAAGTGCACGGCGGTGCTGTTCCCAAAGTACAACACGGCGGCGGCGTTTGCAGCGCTTGACTTTGAGACCCTGGAGCCGTATATCAAAAGCTGCGGGTTTTACCGGATGAAGGGCGAGCACATCCTTGAGATGAGCCGTATCCTTCTGGAACGGTACGGCGGCGAAGTGCCGAGAACGCGCGAGGAGCTGACCGCGCTTCCGGGCGTCGGCAGAAAGACCGCAAACGTCGTGCTCTCAAACGCCTTCGGCATACCCGCGATCGCGGTCGACACGCACGTGTTCCGCGTCGCAAACCGCATCGGCCTGACCGAGGCAAAGGATGTGGAAAAGACCGAACAGCAGCTGATGGCACATATCCCCGAAAAGGACTGGGGCGACGCGCACCATTGGCTCATCTATCACGGCAGACAGGTCTGCGCGGCGCAGCGCCCGAAATGTCCCGTCTGCCCGTTAAAGGAGATTTGCGAACATGCAGTTCATTGACAAGGCTACGATCCATATCAAAGCGGGCAACGGCGGCGACGGCTGCGCTGCGTTTCACCGCGAAAAATACGTGATGAAGGGCGGACCCTCCGGCGGCGACGGCGGCAGGGGCGGCAATATCGTGTTCGTCGCGGACCCGCAGCAGTCTACACTGCTCGATTTCAAGCGCTATCGGCACTTCCGCGCGCAGGACGGCGAACAGGGCAGAGCCGAGCTTCAGGCAGGCGCAAACGGCGAGGATCTCCTCATCAAGGTCCCGGTCGGCACGATCGTGCGGGATATCGAGACCGGCAGCATCGTCGCGGATATGAGCGAGCCGGGCAAAACCCGTATCGTGCTGTACGGCGGCAGAGGCGGAAAGGGCAACGCACGCTTTGCGACGGCGACCAAGCAGGCGCCGCGCTTTGCGCAAAACGGGATCAAAACCGAGGAACGCACCGTCGAATTGGAGCTTAAGACGATCGCGGACGTCGGTATCATAGGGCTTCCGTCGGTCGGAAAATCGACGATCCTTTCCGTGCTGACGAGCGCGAAACCGAAGATCGCGGCGTATCACTTCACGACGCTGACGCCGAACCTCGGCGTGGCGACGCGCTACGAGCGCTCGTTCGTGATGGCGGACATCCCGGGATTGATCGAAGGCGCGGCGGAAGGCGCGGGGCTCGGACATGATTTTTTACGCCATATCGAACGCACGCGCATCCTTGTGCATGTGCTGGACGCTTCGGGAAGCGAGATGCGCGATCCTTTGGACGATTACGAAAAGATCAACGCGGAGCTTTCGAAATTTTCCGACGCGCTCGCGGCCTTGCCGCAGATCGTTGCGTGCAACAAGATGGACATTCCCGGCGCGGAAGAAAACTTCGAGCGCATCAAAGCGGCGCTGGAGCCGGAGGGCGTACCGGTGTTTGCGGTGTCCGCGGCGACGACCGAGGGCTTCGGACCGATGCTGGACCGCATCGTGAAGATGCTCGACGCGCTTCCGCCGGTGCGCGTCTACGACGAGACGGAGCTTCTCGTCGGCGTGCAGTATGAAAAGGGCTTTACGGTGCATCGCGATGATGCAGGCGCGTATGTGGTCGAGGGCGGCGACGTCGAGCGCATTCTCGACACGACCGACCCGGAGGATGACGCGTCGATGCGCCGCTTCCAGCAGCTGCTGATCAAAACGGGTATCATCTCCGCGCTTCGCGAGATGGGAGCGAAGGACGGCGACACGATCCGCCTCGGCGAATGGGAATTTGATTTTACGGACTAAAGGAGATAAATTATGACGGGAAAAGAACGCGCGGAACTGCGCAAACAGGCAAATACGTTGACCGCGATCTTTCAGATCGGCAAGGAAAACATCACCGAACCGCTCGTGGAAGCGGTCGATGCGGCGCTGAAAAAGCGTGAGTTCATCAAGCTTTCCGTGCTCGAAACGAGCGAGCTTTCCGCGAAGGAAGCGGCGGAACAGCTTGCGGCGGCGACAGGCGCGGACGTCATCCAGTGCATCGGACGGAAGCTTGTGCTGTACCGGCAGAAGGAAGAGGAGTAATCTATGCTTGAGATCAGAAACCTTGTCAAAAGCTACGGCAGCGGACCGCGCGCGGTCGACGGGCTGACGCTTTCGGTCGAGGCGGGCGATATTTACGGTTTCATCGGACACAACGGCGCGGGAAAAACGACGACACTCAAATGCATTTCCGGCATTCTGCCGTTTGACGAAGGCGAGATCCTCGTTGACGGGATCGACGTACGAAAGGATCCGATGGCGGCAAAGCGCATCATGCGCTATATCCCGGACAATCCGGATCTCTACACGTTTCTGACGGGGGAGGGATACCTGAATTTCCTCTGCGATATCTACGGCATCGACGAGACTGTGCGCCGCGAACGCATTCAAAAATACGCCGCAATGTTCGAGATCGAATCAAAGCTCGGCGATCTGGTCGGGTCCTATTCGCACGGTATGTGCCAGAAGCTCGCTTTGATCGGAGCGCTGATTCAGCATCCGAAGCTTCTCATGCTCGACGAGCCGTTTGTCGGGCTCGATCCGAAGGCTGCGCATACGCTGAAGGGCATCATGCACGAGCTGGTGGAAAACAGCAGCGCGATCTTTTTTTCCACGCACGTCCTGGAAGTTGCGGAGAAGCTCTGCAACAAGATCGCGATCATCAGAAACGGAAAGCTGATTGCCGCCGGTCCGATGGACGCGGTGCGCGGAGATCATTCCCTTGAAGAACTCTTTCTGGAGCTGACAGACAAATGAAAGCGTTCCGAACACTCGTAAAGCTGTATCTTAACAGCATCTTTCGCGTGTCGGTGATGCGGCATTCCAAAGACGGCAGGGAACGCAGAAACGCTGTCATGGGCATCGTTGCGATTGTTCTGATCGTGGTGATTTACGGCGGCATGTCCGGCATGACGTCGTATCAGATGCTGAAAGCGGACGTCGATCCTTCGGTGCCGTTCCTCATGATCGCCGTGATGGCAAGCCTGTTTGCGTTTGCCATGGCGTTCGCGCAGGGCGGTGCGACGCTGTCCTCCTTTGCGGACTTCGATACGCTGATGGGCATGCCGATTCCGACCTCGCTGATCGTGCTCGCGCGGTTCTTTGCGCTGTATTCCGTGGAAGCGCTGTACTGCGCCGCATATCTTCTGCCGTGCGGCGTCGTATATGCCGTGCTGTGCAGTCCTGCGTGGTGGTTTTATCCGGTATTTCCCGCCGCGCTTTTGCTGCTGCCTGTCGTTCCGGTCGTGATCGGAAGCGGTGCAGACCTGCTTCTTTCTGCGGCGTTTGCGAAAAGCAAGCATAAAAAAGGCATTACCTCCGCGATCAAGATGATCTTTCTTTTGGGATTTATCGTTTTCGCATACATGTTCCCGCAGCTGAGCAACCGTTTCATGATCGCGCCGGAAAGGGCTGCGTCCGTTGCGTCACGGATCTATCCGCCCGCGCAATTGTATGCGGTGGGCGTGACGGGGAAGCCTCTGACTGCACTGCTGTTTTCAGTCGGCTCGGCGGCGGTGTGCGCACTGTATGTGCTGATCCTCAATCGCACATTCCTTTGGCTGCACGATCGGCTCGGCGCCGGGTATCATGTGAAAAACTACCGGCTCGGCACGCTTAAGAGCAGCGGTACGCAAAAAGCATTGTTCATGATCGAATGCAAACGCTTCCTCAACAGCACCGCATGGGTCGTCAATACGATCATCGGATCGGCGCTGATCGCCGTACTCGGCGTTGTCGGCGCGGCAATGTCCAAAACAGCCGTTCAGTTTCTGAAAGCGGCGTCGATGACGGGGATCGCTCCGGTTGCGATCACCGGCGTTCTGATCTTCTGCGCAACGATCTCACCTACGACTTCCTGCGCCGTCTCGATGGAAGGGAAACAGATCTGGATCGCAAAAACGCTGCCGGTTTCGGCAAAGCGCTGGCTTCGTGCAAAGCTTCTTATGAACCTGCTTCTTGTGGGACCGGCGCTGCTGTTTACGACTGCGCTGCTGACGATCTTTTATCGGGACATGCTGAACGCGGTCGATGTACTCGGCGTTGTGCTGACACCGATCGCTGCGCTGCTGTTTACCACCGTGTTCGGGCTGTACGTGAACACAAAAATGCCGCGGCTTTCGTGGAAATCGGATACCGAGGTCGTCAAGCAAAGCGGCGCGGTGCTGATCATGGTGCTTGTCGGAATCGGTCTTGCTGCGGCAGCCGTGCTTCCGGCGCTTCTTACCGGGATCAGATGGCTGACGCCTGCGATCGCGGCGGCGTTGATTTGCGCCGCGGCTGCGGTTTATCTTTCCCTGATGAAAAACGCGGAACAAATTCGCGCAAATTTGTAATAATTGCGTGACAATTATGACACATTGATGGTATAATATGATTGTCGAAATATTTTGTAATGCTTTAGCGGCAAGCATGAAAGAGAGGTGATCGGGAAGTTGGATCTGGAAACCATTTTCTATACCATTTTCGGCGCACTCACGACGACGAGCGGTCTCGTGAGCTTCATCTTTGACGTGCTGATCATAGCCATCTTCCTGTACAAAATTCTGGAATGGACACGGGAGACGCGTGCATATCAGGTCATGAAGGGGATCGGGCTTTTGTTCCTGCTCTCCGTACTGGCGCGTGTACTGAATTTGTGGACGATCTACTGGGTGCTGAACAGCACGCTGGCAAGCGGTTCGATTTTCATTATCCTGTTCATTCTCTTTACGCCGGAGATCCGGCACATGCTGAGCAGGATCGGTACGAACCGTCTGACACGGCTGCTCGGCGCAGACGACGAAACCGAAGCGCGCCGCCTCATCCAGGATGTGAAGCGCTCGATTCTTCACATGTCCAAACGACGCGTCGGTGCTTTGCTCGTATTTGAACGGCGGTCCGGGCTCGGCGATATCGCCGCGACGGGTATTCCGCTGAATGCGGAGCTTTCCGGCGCGCTGATCGAGAACATCTTCGAACCGAACACGCCGCTGCACGACGGCGCGGTGGTGATCCGCGGAATGACCGTGGTCGCCGCAAGCTGCCTTTTGCCGCTGTCCGACGATACGAAGGTCGCGCGTGAGCTCGGTACCCGCCATCGCGCGGCGCTCGGCGTTTCTTCCGCGGCGGATTGCGTGGTCATCATCGTTTCGGAGGAGACCGGCGCGATCTCCATTGCGAAGGAAGGCAAGCTGATCCGGTATCTCGATGAAAAGGCGCTCTCAAACACGCTCGAAGGGCTGCTGATTCAGGATCAGGGCTTTGTGCTTCCCTGGAAGAGAAAGAAAAAGGCTGCGGAGGTATAATATGACGAAACGGCAAAAGTTTTTCTCCGCTGTCGGGCAGTTTCTGAAAAACGTTTTTACAAAGAATATTCCGCTGAAGATCATTGCGCTGGTGTTTGCGCTTCTGCTTTGGGGCTACGTACTTTCGGAGGTCAAGCCCGTCTATGTCAAGCGGTTATACGGGGTGGAGATCGAGCTTCTGAATCAGGATAAGCTGATCGAAAACGGGTGGATCGTGGTTGAAGGCGAGAATGACCCGAAGCCTACGACCGACGTGAACCTTGAAGCGACCATAGACAACCACAGCAAGATCAATAACGACAACGTCCGGTATGGCGTGGATCTCAGCAGTATCGAGACAAGCAATCAGGATCCGGATGAGATGGACGTCACGCTGAAGGTCGGTGCGATCGAGATCCCGAATTTCTGCGAAGAAAAGAAGATCTCAAACAGCGAGATTACGCTGCATATCGCACGGGTTTCCAGCAAGGATATCCGATCGGTCAAGGTCAAAACGAACGGTGCTTTCCCAGAGATACAGAATCTCGACGGAACCGTGGAGGGCTTTGAATACAATCTGACGAAAACGGTTTCGCTGCGATCGGTCTTCGGCAGAAAAGCGGAGATCGACGAAATTTCAAGCGCCGAAGTGGAGCTGGATCTCGGTAATTTCACCGATGCAGAGCTTGCGCAGGCACCGGATACCTTTTCGAGAACGCTGCCGGTCGTTTTCCGGAACGAGGCGGATGAGATCCTCGAAACCAAAGCGACGACGGACGTTGAGGTGACGGTGGAGGGGATCGAGATCCGACGCTATAAGGAAGTGCCGGTAAAGATCAACCTCTCGGGCGAGGATGCGATTGACACGGATATATACGATTATTTGTGCACATTTGCGGACGGCGCGCTTCCCAAGACGGTGCGCATATACGGCTCGGCAAAGGACCTTGCGAAGGTCAGCGAGATCACAACCGAAATGATCCTGCTCGATCTTCAAAAGACGGACGGCAGCAGCAAGCTTGAAATCATTCGCGAGCAGGATCTGAATGCGAGCATCGACGCAACCGCGCTGGATCTGAACCTCGCGCGGGACAGGGTCACATTCAAGGTCGACCTTGATATCCCTTCGGGCATCACGTGCGAACAGAAATCAACGCTGGTCCGGATGGAGATCTGGAAGCTGGCGGTGGATGAGAAGGAATACGATATCGCGGTCGAATACGGCGAGCCGGATGAAGGGATCGAGGTAAAAGAACGACCGGAGACCATCGCAATCAAAGTTTCCGGACTGACCGATGCGATGAATGCGTTCGATCCGGCATGGCTTACGGCAAGCGTCGACCTGCATCACTATGGCAAGGGCACGCATGAAGCGCCGTTTGTGATCCGGTGGAACGGCGTCGATCTGTACGTGCAGAACTATCTCCTCACGGTGCCGGAGAACGGCAAAGATCCGGTGATCCGGATCGTGCTTACATCGAAGGACGGAAAGCAGTATCTGATCGAATTACAGACGAAGACCGTAAAGGTCGTTCTGGATGAGATCGAGACGGTTGAAGCAAATTGATGAACCGATCGGAATGAAAACGGTCTATCTGCAAAATTTAAGAAAAGAGCTCGATGCGACGGACGAATCGTTCGCCGCTTCGTGCTGTAAAAAGCTCGGTATTCCGAGGGATGCGCTGATCCGCATCCGCATCGTACGGCAGGCGCTTGACGCGCGTAAAAAGCAGGATATCTTTCACTGCATCCACGCGGAGCTCACACTGACCGACGCGGCGGCAAAGCGCGTGCAAAACGACCCGAAGCTTCGGGCGGAGCTTGTCCGCGAAACCGATCCGGAGCCGGTTGCCTTCGGCACGAAACAGGCGGACGGGCGGATCATCGTCACGGGGCTCGGACCTGCGGGGCTGTTTGCCGCGCTGACGCTTGCGGAAAACGGCTATCGTCCGCTGGTGATCGAACGCGGACGTCCGATCGAAGAACGCGTGAAGGACGTGGAAACGTACTGGTCCGGAAGGATCGCAAATCCGGATCCGGACAGCAACGTCGCGTTCGGCGAGGGCGGCGCAGGCACGTTTTCGGACGGCAAGCTTACGACGCGCATCCGGGATCCGCATATCGACGGAATCCTCAAAGACATGATCGCGTGCGGTGCGCCGGAGGAGATCGCCTATCTTGCCAAGCCGCATATCGGAACGGACCGGCTGCGCGCGGTGGTCGGCAATCTCAGAAGACGGATCGAGGCTGCCGGCGGGGAAGTGCGCTTTTCCGCAAAGCTCGAGGATATCCGCGTGACCGACGGCAGGGTTGCGGCGGTCTGCATCCGCGAAGGGGACCGTACGGTCCGGGAGCCCTGCGCGGCGCTGCTGCTTGCGATCGGACACGGCGCAAGGGATACGGCACGGATGCTGTTTCTGAAGGGCGTTGCGATGGCGCCGAAGGCATTTGCGATCGGCGTACGCGCCGAGCATCCGCAAAGCCTGATCAATGAAAGTCAGTACGGACCGATGGCAAACCATCCGCGGCTGGGCGCGGCGGAATATCGGCTCACCGCGAAAAGCGGCGAGCGCGGCGTCTATACATTCTGTATGTGCCCCGGCGGACAGGTCGTCGCAAGCGCAAGCGCAAACGAGCAGATCGTGGTCAACGGCATGAGCAACTTCGCCCGCGACGGCAAAAATGCCAACGCGGCGGTCGTTGTACAGATCACGCCGGAGGATTTCGGCACGCATCCTTTGGACGGGCTTCGATATCTGGACCGGCTCGAACGCAACACGTTCCTTTTGGGCGGCGCGGACGGGATCGCGCCCGCTTCCACGGTCGGCGCGTTTTTACGGAACGAGCAGTCCAAGCCCTCACGCTCGGTTGAACCGACGTATCGCCCGGGTGTGCGTTATACGCGGCTTTCGGATTGCCTGCCGGATTTCGTTTCTGCGGGGATCCGCGACGGGTTAAAGACGTTCGGACGGCAGCTCAAAGGCTATGACATGGAGGACGCGATCCTGACGGCGGCGGAAAGCCGCACATCGTCGCCGCTTCGGATCCTGCGCGATGAGGCAATGGAGTCCGTTTCATATAAGGGACTGTATCCGATCGGCGAGGGCGCCGGGTACGCCGGCGGCATCGTCAGCGCGGCGGTCGACGGACGAAAGGCCGCGGAAGCCGTCATGCGGATCTTTTCGCCGGTTTCCTGAATCTGCCAAAATTGCAACATAGATTCGTCATCCTTGTAAACATTGTTTCAACAAACGCCGAAAAGCGTTTGTTTTTTTGTCGACCTATGATATAACGGAGATACACGGAACCGAGAAAAAGGAGGTGCGCTTATGAAACGGGTATTCTGCCTGCTGCTTTGCCTGCTCATGCTTCCGATCGCGGTACAGCCGGCTTCGGCTTCGGAGGATGAAACGATCGTACGCGTACTTCTGTCCACAAACGGCGCGGATACACTCACGGTGAAGCTTGCGGGCAAGTATGCCGTCGGCAGTAAGACCGTCAGCGGCGGAACGGTGACCGCGAAGCTCAAAAGCGGCAAAATCACGGTCTCGCACTCGTCCTCGGGCGTGCTGAAAACCTCGGACGGTTCTGTGCGGCTTGAGCGGGTCGGCACGGACGACGCTACGATCCTGACCTTCGACAACCCGAAGCACGGCACACGCAAATATTACGGCGACTTCCTGTTTTATAATGACGGCGGCACGCTGCGGCTCATCAACTACGTCGACATGCACCGATATCTCTACGGTGTCGTCAGCGGCGAACTTTCGGATTCCTCCAGACCGGACTTTCTGAAAACGGAAACGATCTGCGCAAAGGGCTTTGCGCTCGCGGAGGTCGAGGCGAGAAAGAACAAGTATTTCGACGTGTACGATACTACGAGCTCGCAGCTTTATTACGGCTTTGTCGCGGAGGACAAGAACACGATCGCGGCGGTCGACGCGGTCTGGACGCAGACGCTCCGGTATAACGGAAAGACCGTAAAGACCTATTACAGCACCGCGAACGGCGGGCAGGCGATCACGCCGCGCATCCGCTGGGGCGGCACGGGAAACGACGGCGCGTACTGGTTCGGTTACGATCCGTTCGACCTTTTGGGATCGACCAAGAATGTTGTGCTGGCGATCGACGGAACGAATCCGAAAAATATGAACGCTCTGCTCTATGCGTTTCTGCTTGACAGGACCGGCGCGAAGGAGATCGTCTCCGTCGACGCGCTGACCGGCGTTTACGATCCGGACAATCCATCGGGCACCGCGCGCTATCCGAGCACGCTTGCACCGGAGAAACGGTATGATTGGACCCTGACGGTGAAGGACGGCGCGGGAAAACAGAAACAGGTCCGCTTTTCCTGTACGCCGGACGAGATCAAAACAGCGGTCGTACCGGACGCTTCCGGCACGATCTGCTTCACGGTACGGACGCAGAAGAACGAATGGAAGCTCGTGTGGGGCGTGAACAGCGGGCATCGCGCGGGACTTTCGCACCGCGGCGCGGGGCAGATGGTGAAACAGGGCTACTCCTACGTGGACGTGCTGAAATTCTATTATCGCGGCGCGACGCTGTACGACGCGAACGGCAAGGCGATCGAATCGACGGCGACGTTCGATTTCACCTATGAGGAAGGTGACGACCCGCAGCCGACGGCAACGCCCACGGCGACGCCGAAACCGACTGCCACGCCGAAACCCACCGCAGCGCCGACCGCCGCGCCGACACCTGCGCCGCCTCCGGGACCGATCGTATACGACGTGATTGTCACGACGACGTCCCTGAGTCTACGGTCGGGTCCGTCGACCTCCTACACGACGATCGGAGAGCTGAAGCTCGGCGCGATTCTCGGCGTGCTTTCGGAAAGCGGGCAATGGCTGCAGGTCTATGACGAGGGAAGCGGAAAGACGGGCTATGTGCATTCGGATTACGTGAGCTATTACGAGCGCGAACCGCAGCCGCATTGGGAAGGCGTCTGCAACGCGGACGATTCGAATCTCCGGCAGGGACCGTCCACGAACTTCGGGAAATACTGGCCTCTGAATACGGGTGACAAGGTCTATGTCTACTATCAGTCAAAGAACTGGTACTGCATCATGGACCGTGCGACGGGGCAGGGCGCTTTTATCTGGAAGAGCTACATCACGCTCGGCGCCGGTGCGCCGACGGTTCTCAGGGGCGACGCCAACGGGAACGGTACGGTCACAGCGTCCGATGCGTCGCTGATCCTGCAGTTTGTCGTAAAGAAGTCGCGAATCTGCGATGATGCGCTGCTTGCGGCGGATTATTCCCGCGACGGCACGGTGAATGCCTCAGATGCGGCGATGATCCTGCGGCATGTGGTCGGACTGGAGTAAAAGAGCACAATATATGCGCCTTTTGGCGCATTTTTTATTGAAAAAACTTGCATTACAGCGATAGCCGATGTATAATATTTTGGTTCGTTTTTTGAAAGAAACACAGACAATCCGAAGAAAAGAGGAGCTTTTATGAATATTCGCAACGTTGCGATCATCGCACACGTCGACCACGGCAAGACGACGCTGGTCGATCAGCTTTTGAAGGACGCAGGCGCGCTGCGCCGCAGTGAGCAGGGGACCGAGCGTATTATGGACAGCGGGGACCTCGAACGCGAGCGCGGCATCACGATCCTGTCCAAAAACACCGCGGTCACCTATGGCGATACGCGCATCAATATCGTCGACACGCCGGGTCACGCGGACTTCGGCGGTGAAGTCGAGCGAATCTTACAGATGGTGGACGGCGTTCTGCTTTTGATCGACGCATTCGAAGGATGCATGCCTCAGACGCGGTTTGTGCTCCGCAAGGCGCTGGAGCTGAACAAAAAGGCGGTCGTCGTCGTCAACAAGGTCGACCGTCCCGAAGCGCGTCCCTACGAGGTCGTGGACGAGGCGCTGGAGCTTTTCATCGAGCTCGGCGCAACGGACGAGCAGCTTGATTTTCCGATCGTCTATGCCTCCGCGCGAAACGGTCAGTCCGGCTATGAACCGGATCAGATGGAAAACAACATGCAGGCGGTCTTTGACACGATTTTAAAGGAGATCCCGTCTCCCGCGACCGACACCGAAGCACCGCTGCAGATCCTGTTTTCCACGATCGACTACGACGACTACGTCGGCAAGATCGGCATCGGAAGAATCGAACGCGGCGTGGCGAAGCGCGGACAGATCATCACGCTGTGCGGCGGACAGGAAAACCGCCGCCGCGACACGAAGATCACGCGGCTCTATAACTTCGAGGGCCTGCAGCGCGTCGAAGTCGAGGAAGCGTACGCGGGCGACATCGTCTGCGTCGCGGGCGTGGAGGATCTGAACGTCGGCGAGACCGCGTGCGATCCGACCTGCGTCGAGCCCATGCCGTTTGTCAAGATCGACGAGCCGACCGTTTCCATGATGTTCCTCGTCAACGACAGCCCGTTCGCCGGCAAGGAAGGCAAGTATGTCACAAGCCGCAATCTTCGCGACCGCCTGTTCAACGAGGTCAAGACGAACGTTTCCATGCGCGTCGAGGAGACCGATTCGACCGATACGTTCCGCGTGAGCGGCAGAGGCGAGCTGCATCTTTCGATCCTCATCGAGCAGATGCGCCGCCAGGGCTACGAGTTTGCGGTGTCCCGCCCGAAGGTCATCCTTCATAAGGACGAGAACGGCGTCGTGACCGAGCCGATCGAGGAGCTCACCATCGACGTGCCGCAGGAATACGTCGGCGCGGTCATGGAAAAGCTCGGCATGCGCAAGGCGGAAATGACAGACATGACGGCGCTGGGCGATACCGGCACGCGCCTGAAATTCTTGATCCCGGCGCGCGGACTGATGGGGTATCGGTCGGAGCTTATGACCGACACGCGCGGCAACGGCGTCATGAACCACATCTTTTACGGCTACGAGCCCTATAAGGGCGACATTGCCGAGCGCAAGACGGGAAGCCTTGTCGCGCACGAAACGGGCGATTCCTGCTCCTACGGACTGTTCTACGCGCAGGATCGCGGCAGGATGTTCATCGGACCGGGCGTCCCGGTCTACGAGGGCGAGATCGTGGGCGAATGCGCCAGAGCGGACGACATCGTCGTCAACGTCTGCAAAAAGAAGCACGTCACCAACATGCGTGCTGCGGGCAGCGATGAAGCGCTGCGTCTCACGCCGCCGACGATCTTCACGCTCGAACAGTGCCTTGAGTTCATTGCAGACGACGAGCTTGTCGAGATCACGCCGAAGAGCATCCGCATGCGTAAGCGCATCCTCAGTAAGGAACAGCGCATGAAGCTTGCGGCAAAGATGATGCGCGAATAACACGTTCCCGCAAACGGCAGGGCGTGCGTGACAAGCGTTGTAAGCGTGACAAGCGTTGTATGTGTGACGAACGTGACAAACGTGACAAGCGTTGCACGGTATGATTCATAACAAACAATAAGCATCTTAATCCTATACCGAAAACAAGCAATTACTGTCACGCTTGTCACAAATATCACGCTTGTCACATGAATCACAAGCGTCACGCTGATACACAAGGATCCCTATGGAAGAAATAGCGCCTTCAAGCGCATGGGAGGGAAACATGATCCGAAGAGCCGAACCGAAGGATGCGCCGCGCATCTCCGCGCTTCTCAAACAGGTGCTGGAGGTACACGCCGCCGTGCGTCCCGATATGTACCGCAGCGGCACGCAGAAGTATTCCGAAGCGGACGTTCTGAAGCTTCTCGATGATCCGAACTGCGTTCTGTTCGTGGAAACGGACGAAACCGACCGCGTCAAGGGTTACGCGATCAGCTTTGTACAGGAGATCCGGGACGACGGGATCATCGTCGGACGAAGAGAGCTGTACATCGACGATATCTGCGTGGACGAATGCGCGCGCCGCACCGGCGTCGGACAGCGGCTGTTCGAGCATGTCAAGGCATACGCGAAGGAAGCCGGCTTCGACTGGATCACGCTGAACGTCTGGAACGACAACGTGAATGCGCTCGCGTTCTATAAACGGATGGGACTGACCGAACGCAAGACGATCCTTGAATATAAGATCAACTGATACGGGGTATGAAGAAAAAGGAACTCACGCTCTTTTTTGCGGCGGTTATCAGCCATATTTTCTGGGGCTTCAGCTTTCTCGGCACGAAGTCCGCTTTGGACGTGGTGAACAACGACCTGTATCTGCTTTTAAGCCATCGGTTTCTGATCGCGTTTCTGATCATGAACCTGCTGCTGCTCATTCGTGTTGTACGGGTTGATTTTCGCGGCAAATGGAAGCGCATCTTCTGGCCGCTTCTCATGGGGCTGATGGAGCCGGTGATCTACTTCATCGGCGAGGAGCTCGGCGTCATCCATTCGACGACGATCTTCTCGGGCGTGATGATCGCGGTGATCCCGATCGTCGCGATCTTTGCGGCGATCCCGACGCTGCATGAAAAGCCGACCGTCATGCAGATCGTGTTCAGCTTTCTGTCGGTCGGCGGCGTGATCGGCATCGGGCTTCTGACGCATTCAAGCGGCTCGCTCGACTGGATCGGCGTGGTGGGGCTGATCGTGGCGGTGGTATCCGCCGCGGCGTACGGGATCCTCGACCGCGGACTGTCCGCCGAGTTTACGGCGTTTGAACGCACATATCTGATGATCGCCATGGGCGCAGTGTGCTTTACGCCGATCGCGCTCGTCCGGGTGCGGTTCAACATGGGCGCGTTCTTTGCGCCGATGGGAGATCCTGCGTTCCTGCTGCCGGTGCTGTTCCTTGCCGTATGCTGCTCGGTTGTGAGCTACTTTCTGCTGTCCTATATGGCGACGTATATGACGGTCACACGTTCGACCGTATACGCGAACCTGACGACGGCGGTCTCCGTGATCGCCGGCGCGCTGATCCTGAAAGAGCCGTTCTCGTGGCTTTCCGCCGTGTTCTGCGCCGTGATCCTGATCGGGATCTACGGGGTGCAGAAATTTGCCAGAAAGGGAGAGCCGGAAACCATACAAAAACCAATCCAAAGAACAGAGGGAGAACAACGATGAGAAAAGACGGAAGACGCGTCAAGACCGCGCAGCCGATGTATCAGGTCGCGGCGCATATCATGGACCAGCGCTGCGATTCCATGAACATGATGACGGTCGACGTACCGGTCGAGCCGATGCAGGCATACCTCAACAAAAAGCGCGCCGAGGGCAAGGACTATTCGCACCTCGGGCTCGTGCTTGCGGCGTATGTCCGCACGGTCGCGGAATACCCGATCATCAACCGCTTCGTCGTAAACAAGACGATCTATGCCAGAAACGAGATCGCGGTCGGCATGGTGGTCTTAAAGCCCGGCGAGACCGAGGGCACGATGAACAAGATGCATTTCAAGCCGGAGTTTACAATTGACGACGTGCACAATACGCTCGATCAGTACGTGCAGGAAAACCGTGCAACGGGCGACACCAATTCCACCGACGACCTCATCCGCAAGCTTCTGAAGGTCCCGGGGCTGTGCCGTCTCGGCGTGTGCCTCTTTAAGGTCATGGATAAGTTCGGCTGGCTTCCGAAGAGCATCATTGACGCAAGCCCGTTCCACTGCTCGCTGACGATCACGAACCTTGCGAGCATCCGCACCAACGCGATCTATCATCACGTCTACAACTTCGGCACGACGACCATGATCATCGCCATGGGCATCCCGCACGAGGTCCCGACCCAGAAGAAGGGGGAGATCGTGTTCGAAAAGTGCATCCCGATGGGCATCGTGATGGACGAGCGCGTCTGCTCCGGCTCGCAGTACGTGGTTGCAAGCCGGAAGCTGTTCAACTATCTGAAGCATCCAGAACTTCTCGAAGTCCCGCCGGAAAAGGTGGAGGAGGACCTTCCGTAAAACGGAACATTCAGTCCGCTCTTTTGGGCGAAGCGATTTTTGAAACGGAGCAGACGAATACAACTGCTCCGTTTTCAATTTACACAGCGTTCGATTGAACTGCAAGCCCGCTCATGCGATATGCTTTTTTTGAAAAACGGAAAAAAGTTTTACCGAACATGAAACCAAACCGATCTCCGCTGCGGCATGATAGCTGACGGATATCGGTCAAGGAAAGAAAAAGGAGAGCAACTTTGGAAGATTATGAGATTGTGGAACTGCTGCTGAAAAGGGATCCGGCAGGTATCCGCTACGCGCAGGAGAAATATGGAGAGATGCTGAGACGGTTGGCAGGGCGTATTCTGTATGATGCGCGTGACGTTGAGGAGTGCTTGAACGACGCTTTGCTGAGGGTCTGGCAAGTAATCCCACCGAACAAGCCGGACTCGCTCGGTGCGTTTCTGAATGTAGTCGTTCGTCAGAATGCGCTGGATCGGCGACGTCGGCAGACAGCGGAGAAACGCGGAGGAACGGAGTTTGATCTGTCGCTGGATGAATTGGAGGACTGTGTCGGCAGAACGGACGACGTTTCGAACATCGCGTTGACGGACGCGTTGAACCGATATCTGCGTACGCTTTCCGTACCGATGCGCAGCGCGTTTCTAAAGCGCTACTTTTCCGCAGAGCCGATCAAAGAGATCGCAAAGGCGCTTAGCTGCAGTGAATCAAAAATAAAGGGCATGCTCTTTCGCTGCAGAAAAGGTCTCAAAAAATTCTTAATTCGGGAGGGATTCGAAGTATGAATCAGGAACAGCTGATGCAGGCTTTGGGCAATGTGGATGAAGACCTGATTGCAGAGGCAACAAGCTACGAAAGAAAAGTCCCGCGCCGCAACAAGTGGGTGATCGCGCTCGTGGTAGCCCTCGGCGTGGCCGTATTTACGGCGTGCGGGATCGTGATAGGCAGAATTTCCGGCGTCAAGCTTTCGAGTGCAACCATCGATCGTGAAGACCCCGTTTGGGAGGCGGTTTTGACGGATGCTCCGTATGCCAACGAAATGCAGTATGCTGTGTGGGAGGTGCAGAATAATCCGATTACCGAGGAGATCAGAGTACAGCTCGAGGATATGGAGGGAAAGACGGAGTACAGGCGCCGTGCATTCTCGTCCGTCAGCGAGATGGAGGACGCTTACGGTATCAAATTGCTGAAGCCGGACAGTGAAGAATTCAATGTACAGGCATGGCTCACCTTTATCAACCCGGAGAATCATGCAGGCGGCGGCGCACATTTGACCGGTGCCTGGAGCGTAGTATGGGACGGGGATATATGTCTGGGTATCGAATTTTCCTATATCATGCAAACGTCAGAGTTTCCGTGGGGCGCAGGCATCGCTCTGAAGAAGATTGAGAAAAGCGGCGAATATGAAATCAAAAGCATCGACGAAGTCGCCATGCTGACCTCCGGGCTGATTGAGCAGGACGGAAAGGAGGAACGGCGGGTCATGGCATACTTCTCCCACAATGGGATCAACTACTCCATTACTGCGTTTCAGATGGGAGAGCGGACGGTCACGATCAAATTGCTTCGTGACTGGCTGGAAACGCTGCATGATTGACCGCACGCAAACCGGATATGCATTTGCATAGGATCTGCCCGCCGAAAAGCGGGCTTTTTTCATGCCCGGAAACCGGACCGGATCATTGTGATCTGTAATGCAAAATATATGAAAAGAATCCCTTTTTCTTCTATATTGTTATTTACAAAATAACATGAATGTGCTATACTTTTATGGTAAATTGCGAGGAGATTATGCCCATGCGGATCAAGGGACTCGAATTGCATAGATTCCGGAATTATACGGACCTTACCCTGTATCCCGAACCGGGGCTCAATATCCTTTCGGGGCTCAACGCCGAGGGGAAGACCAACGTGCTCGAATCGATCTTTCTGTGCGCTTTGGGACGGTCCCACCGCACGCCGCACGACAGTGAGCTCATTATGGATGGAATGACGGACGGCAGCGTCGCGCTGGATTTGGAAACGCGAGGCGGTTCGCGCTCGATCCGTATTGAGCTTGTCCGCGGGGAGCGGAAGCGCGTGTATCTCGACGAAGCGCCGCTGAATCGCTCCGGGGAGCTCATGGGGTGTCTGAACGTCGTGATGTTCTCGCCGGAGGATCTGCAGCTGGTCAAGGACGGTCCGCAGGAACGGCGACGGTTCCTCGATATGGAACTGAGCCAATTGAAGCCCGCGTACTACTACACCCTGCAGCAGTACAATCAAGCATTGAAAAGCCGCAATCTGCTTTTGAAGGAGGAGAACGTTCCCTACGATATGATCGAACTCTGGGACGAGCAGCTTTCTAAGCTCGGCGCAGCGATCATGCAATCCAGGGCGGCGTTCGTTGAGGAACTTTCCCAAAATGCGCACACGCTCCATGCGAAGATGAGCGGCACAAAAGAAATCCTCGAAACGGTCTACGAGCCGACGATTCCGGTACAGGATTACGACACGATGCGCGAGACGCTGACCGTGCAGCTCGGCGAACGGCTGGAACGCGACGTGTTCCGCGGGTTCACCTCGGTCGGTCCGCACAGGGACGATCTGGGACTCTTGCTCAACGGACGTGATCTTCGCGTGTACGGCTCACAGGGACAGCAGCGGACAGCGGCGCTTTCCTTAAAGCTTTCCGAGATCGACCTCGTGAAAAGGGTCCGCGGCGAACGTCCGGTCTTGCTTTTGGACGACGTATTTTCCGAGCTCGATGCGGAGCGGCAGGCACGATTACTCGAGGTCGTTTCGGAGTGTCAGACGTTTGTGACCTGCACGCATCTTGAAGAGTTCGTAAAAGCCGGCGCGCTTTCGATGCAGGTGTACCGGGTGATGAACGGAAAGGTGGTGGAGGAATAATGCTTTTGCACATCGGTGAGAACCGCTTTGTACCGACCAAAGACGTGATCGCGATCCAACCTGCGGACAAGGCGACGGCGGAGACGGAGCGCATCATACGCGATTGCGTGGAAGCAGGACATTACTATCCGTCCTACGGACGTCCAAAGGCGTATGTGATCTGCTCGCGGGAGGGCACGACTTACGTTTACGCTGCCGCAACGGCGGTGGAAACTTTGCGGGAAAGAATCGACACAACAATGTCGTGACTTTTCCAAACGAAGCCGGAGATGGCAAGAAGCACAGGCGCGTTGTAGACGCGCGCACGCAAACTGCAAGGGAAGAACGAAGCATCAATCCGTAAAATTCGGCGACATGTGCGGCGAATTTTACACCTTGCAGGACCGCCGCCCGGAAATGCACGGCATTTCAGGCGGTACTGTAAATAACCGGTCTGTTGAAATATGTTTCAACAGACCGCGACGATAGGAGAATGTATGGAAGATTTGCAGCATGAAGTGAGCGCGGACTACGGCGCGTCACAGATCCAGGTTCTGGAAGGGCTCGAGGCGGTTCGCCGCCGTCCGGGCATGTACATCGGCTCGACCGATTCGAGAGGGTTGCACCACCTCGTCTATGAGCTTGTCGACAACTCGATCGACGAAGCAATGGCGGGCTTCTGTGACCACATCAACATTGTGATCCACGAGGGCGAAACCGTAACCGTCTCCGATAACGGCCGCGGCATTCCCGTGGGCTATCATGAGAAAACCGGCAAGGACGCGCTGGAGGTCGCATTGACCATCCTGCACGCCGGCGGCAAGTTCGGCGGCGGGGGCTACAAGGTTTCCGGCGGTCTGCACGGCGTCGGTCTTTCGTGCGTCAACGCGCTGTCCGAGGAGCTCGTCGTGGAGGTTCGCCGCGGCGGAAAGATCCACCGGCAGAAGTATCAGCGCGGCATCCCGATGACGAAGGTCGAGGTCGTGGGCGAATGCGCCGAAGACGACACCGGTACGAGCGTCACGTTCAAGCCGGACGCGGAGATCTTCGACGAGGTGAAGTTTGAGTTCGACAAGCTGAAATCCCGCTTGCGTGAGCTGGCGTTTTTGAACGCGGGTGTGCGCATCACGGCGATCGACGAGCGCGAGGAACCGCACATGGAGCGCGACTACTGCTTCGAAGGCGGCATTCGTTCGTTCGTTTCGCACTATAACAAAAACAAGGAGGTCCTGCATCCGGATCCGATCTACTTCTCCGCAAAGCGGATGGAGAACGGCGAGGAGACGGCGACCGTCGAGATCGCCATGCAGTACAACGACGGCTACAACGAGGACATCTACACCTACGCGAACAACATCAACACGCATGAGGGCGGCGCGCATCTGGACGGCTTCAAGCAGGCGCTGACCCGCGCGATCAACGACTACGCAAAGCGCGCGAACCTCTTCAAAGAAAAGGACAGCTCGCTGTCCGGCGAGGACATCCGCGAAGGTCTTACCGCAGTCATCTCGGTCAAGCTCCAGGAGCCGCAGTTCGAGGGACAGACCAAGACCAAGCTCGGCAACGCCGACATCCGCCCGCTCGTGAGCAACACGGTTTATAAGGGATTGTCCGAATTCCTCGACGAGAATCCACAGATCGGCAGAATGATCGTCGACAAGTGCCTGATGGCGTCGCGTGCACGTGAGGCGGCAAGAAAGGCAAGGGACCTCACCCGCCGTAAAACCGTGCTTGATTCGACCGCGCTTCCCGGAAAGCTTTCCGACTGTACCGAAAAGGACGCGTCGAAGTGTGAGATCTTCCTCGTCGAGGGCGATTCCGCAGGCGGTTCGGCGAAGATGGGCAGAAACCCGAAGTATCAGGCGATCCTGCCGCTGCGCGGAAAGATCCTGAACGTTGAAAAGGCGCGTCTCGACCGGATGCTTTCCTCCGACGCGATCAAGTACATGATCACCGCGTTCGGCGCGGGCATCGACAATGAGTTCGACGTCAGTAAGCTTCGCTATCACAAGATCATCTGCATGACCGATGCGGACGTCGACGGCAGCCATATCCGCATCCTGCTGCTCACGTTCTTCTATCGGCACATGCGTCCTTTGGTGGACGAGGGCTACGTCTATATCGCGCAGCCGCCGCTGTATCGCGTCAAGCGCGGCAAACAGCAGTGCTATGTGTATTCCGACGAGGAGCTCGATGAGAAGCTCAAGGAGATCGGATCCGATCCGAAGCCGGAGATCCAGCGCTACAAAGGTCTCGGCGAAATGAACCCGGAGCAGCTCTGGGAAACGACGATGGACCCCGAACAGCGTTTGATGCTCAAGGTCACGGTTGAGGACGCGGTCGAGGCGGACCGGCTCTTTACGCTGCTGATGGGCGACAAGGTCGAGCCGCGGCGCGAGTTCATTGAGCAGAACGCGAAGCTTGTCACCGATCTGGACATCTGATGAGGTAAGCATATGGACGAAATGACAACGAACAACGGCCGCATCCGGCCGATCAATCTGGAACGCGAGATGCAGAAGAGCTTCATTGCCTACGCAATGTCGGTCATCACGAGCCGTGCGCTCCCCGACGTGCGCGACGGCATGAAACCGGTGCACCGCCGCATTCTGCACTCCATGGAAGAGCTCGGCGTAACGCCCGACAAGCCCACCAGAAAATCCGCTCGTATTGTCGGCGACTGCATGGGTAAATACCATCCGCACGGCGACTCGTCCGTGTACGACGCGATGGTGCGTCTTGCGCAGGACTTTAACACGCGCTATCCGCTCGTCGAGGGGCAGGGCAACTTCGGCTCCGCCGACGGCGACGGCGCGGCGGCCATGCGTTATACCGAGGCGCGTCTTTCCAAAATGGCAATGGAAATGATGCGAGACATCGATAAGGACACGGTCGATTTCCAGCCGAACTTCGACGGCACGCAGCAGGAGCCGACGGTTTTGCCCGCGCGGTTTCCGAACCTGCTTGTAAACGGTTCTAACGGCATCGCGGTCGGCATGGCGACGAACATGCCGCCGCACAACCTCGGCGAAACGATCGACGGTCTTGTCGCATTGATCGACAATCCGGACATCACGGTCGATGAGCTGATGCAGTACATCCCGGGGCCGGACTTTCCGACCGGCGCGACGATCCTCGGAAGGAGCGGCATTGCGCAGGCGTACCGTACCGGCCGCGGCAAGCTGATCGTGCGCGCCAAGACCGAGATCGAACAGCTTTCCCAGAATCGCAGCCGCATCATCGTGACCGAGATTCCGTATCAGGTCAACAAGGCGCGACTCGTCGAGAGCATTGCGGACCTCGTGCATGAGAAGCGCATCGAGGGCATTTCGGACCTTCGCGACGAAACGGACCGCAACGGCACGCACATCGTCATCGAGCTCAAGAAGGACGTCAACGCGAACGTCGTTCTGAACAATCTTTATAAGCACACGCAGCTGCAGGACACGTTCGGTGTCATCAACCTCGCTTTGGTCGACGGCGAGCCGAAGATCCTGAACCTCAAGGAGATCCTTTACTACTACCTCCAGCACCAGAAGGACGTCGTCACGCGGCGTACACGGTACGACCTGAACCGCGCCGAGGAACGTCTGCACATCTTAGACGGACTCTTACGCGCGCTCGATGTGATCGACGAGATCATCGCGCTTATCAAGGCGTCGCCGAACGGACAGGCGGCAAAAGAAGGCTTGTGCCAAAAGTTCGGATTCTCCGAGCGGCAGGCGCAGGCGATCCTCGATATGCGTCTGCAGCGCCTGACCGGTCTCGAGCGCGACCGGCTCATGGAGGAGGACAAACAGCTTCGTGAGCGCGTTGCATATTTACGCACGATTCTCTCCGATGAGCATAAGCTTCTTGAGGTCGTGAAGGACGAAGCGCTCGATGTCAAGAATCGTCTTGCAGATCCGCGCCGCACCGAGATCACGCAGGCGCTGGACGACATCGACCTCGACGACATCATCCAGGAAGAGGAAATGGCGGTTACCATGACGCATTTCGGCTACATCAAGCGCACCCCGTCCGAGACCTTCCGCGCGCAGAACCGCGGCGGCAAGGGCGTCAAGGGACAGGCGACGAAGGATGAGGATTACGTCGAACGCGTGCTCGTTTCGAGCACGCACGCGCCGATCATGTTCTTCACGAACATGGGCCGTGTCTTCCGCATCAAGTGCTATGCGATCCCCGAAGCGAGCCGCATCTCGAAGGGCATCCCCGTGGTGAACCTTTTGCAGCTGAAGACGGGCGAGAAGGTCACGGCAATGTTCATCGTCCCGCGCGAGGTAGAGGAGACGGGATATCTCGTCACGGCGACGCGCGACGGTCTCATCAAGAAGACGCGCATTTCGGAATGCATGAATATTCGAAAGGGCGGTCTCGTCCTGCAGACCGTGCGCGAGGGCGACGAGCTGATCTCCGTCGAGATGAGCAACGGCGATCATGAATTCATCATCGCGTCCCGAAACGGCAAGTGCATCCGCTTCCGTGAAAGCGACGTCCGCGCAACCGGCAGAGGCGGCATGGGCGTGCGCTCGATCAAACTGGATGAAGGCGATATCGTGATGGATATGGTCCTTGTAAAGCCGGGCGGACTGGTGCTGACTGTCACCGAAAAGGGTCTCGGCAAGCGCACCGACGAAAGCCAGTTCACGGTCCAGGGACGCGGCGGCAAGGGCATCCTTGCCATGAAGGCGACCGAAAAGACCGGCGGACTCGCGTGCCTTAAAATGACGACCGAGGATGAGGATCTGCTGCTCGTTCGCGACGACGGCGTGATCATGCGCATGCCGGTGGATCAGATCTCGATCATCGGCAGAAATACGCAGGGCGTACGGCTGATGTCGCTCGACGGCGATACGAAGATCGCGAGCGTCGCGCTTTTACCGCATCAGGAAATTGTTCCCGATGAGGAAGGCGAAACGCCCGCCGCGCCGGAAGCGATCCCGGAGACGCCCGAAGGAGAAGCATAATATGTTAAAGCTGCCGACTGCATTGCGCGCGTTTGCGAAAGCCCTCGAACAGGACGGGATAACGCTCTATGCGGTCGGCGGCTGCGTACGTGACGCGCTGCTCGGAAGGGCTGTTCACGACGTGGACCTTGCAAGCAAGGCAAGACCGGAAGAGTTGATCGGGTATGCAAACGCGTTCGGAATTGCGGCAAGGATCGTACAGAAGACGCTCGGCACGGTGCTCATCACGATCGACGGCACAGACTGCGAGCACACGACGTTCCGCACCGAATCCTACGGTGCGGGCGGCGCGCACAAACCCGACGCGGTCCGCTTTTCCGATTCACCGGAGGAAGACGCGTTCCGAAGGGACTTTTCGGTCAACGCGCTGTATGAATCCGTGACCGACGGAACGATCCTTGATCCGACCGGCGGGATCGCCGATCTTGAAAACCGTGTGCTGCGCACCACGACGGCGGACCCTGCCGTGATCCTCAGAGATGACGGGCTTCGGATTTTGCGGCTCGTGCGATTCGCGACAGCGCTGGACTTTTCGATCGACCCGGAAACATGGACGGCAGCGAAAGAAAACGCCTCGCTTCTCGACGACGTTGCGTGGGAACGCAAACGGCAGGAGCTTGATAAAATGCTTTTGGGACCGCGCGTGTTTGACGCGTTGATCGGGCTGCACGACGTCGGTGCGCTGCCGTATCTGCTGCCGGAGCTCGTTTTGTGCGACGGTATGGAACAGCGGAAAGACTACCATAAATACGACGTTCTTTTGCATCTGTTCCATACCTGCGAAAACACGCCGGAGGAGCTCGGACTGCGGCTTGCGGGACTTTTGCACGACGTCGGCAAGCCGGAAGCTCTGCGGCGCGACGGCAAGCTCTACGCGCATGACGTGTACGGAACGGACATCGCGCGAACGATGCTTGAACGCTTACGGTATCCGAAAACACTGATCGAGCGCGTGTGCGGGGTGATCCGCATCCACATGTTCGATCTCAATGACGCCGCGTCGGACGCCGCGATCCGAAAGCGTTTCTCTGCATTCGGCAGGGAGCGGACGGAGGACCTTATTGCGATCCGCGAGGCGGACATCCGCGGAAGCGGCTACCAAACGGAATATACCGCCGAACGCTGGCGCAGGATCTATCGGGACATGCAGCGGGAGCACGCGCCGTTTTCGGAAAGCGAGCTTGCCGTTTCGGGAGAGGACATCATGTGTGAGCTCGGCATTTCGGCGGGTGAACGCGTCGGACGGATCAAGCATGCGCTGCTGCTTCGGTGCGCGGTGCATCCGGAGGAGAACCGGCGGGAGATCCTCTTAAAGCGCATGCACGACTACGCATAGTCGTCAAACCTGCAAGATTTTTGTGAATAATTGCCGTTCCGCCTTGCGAACGGTAAAAAATATGTTATGATACAGTCGTTGAAGAATGAGCAAGCTGAGGATACGATATGAACAATAAACAGAAACAAAAACGGACGCTTCTTGCGATCGGACTTGCGATCGTGCTCGTGCTGATCGTCGGGATCTCCGCCGTGATCAGCTGCGGCACGAGCAGATGCGCGGGAAGTACGGCGGCGAACACGCAGAGCAAATCAAGCGTGATTGTCAGCGAGATCCTTGTCAGCAACAAACAGACCGTGCGCGATCCGCTCGGCACGTACAGCGACTATGTTGAGCTGTACAATCGCAGCAATTCGGATATGGATCTGTTCGGCTACGGACTCACCGACGACGAGATCTCGCTCTGGATGTTCCCGAGCGAGTCGATCATCCGCGCGCACGACTATCTGGTCGTGTGGTGCATGAAGGATGATCCGACCAACGGCGAGGGTTATCTTCGGATCAAGAGCGACGACGGCACGGAAAGCAAGATCCTCATTACGGATTTTGCGCTTTCCAAGAACGACGTTCTGCGCTTTGTCGATCCTTCCGGCACCGCGATCGCGACAGTCGATCTGAACGGCTTTTACGCGGGGCAGAAGGGCAGCGCGAACGCATACGGCGTCGGAGACGGTACGCAGAATGAAACGGTCGCGGTCGGCGGAAACGCGTTTGCGTACAACGAAAGCGGTGAATGGCTGCTGATGAAGCCGACGCCCGGCTTCCCGAACACCGAAGAAGGCTGGAATGCCTATAATGCGTCGCATCAGACGAAGTCAGAGACCGGCGTTGCGGAAACGGTTTCCTGCCCGGTCCGCGTGACCGAGTTCATGGCGTCGAACGGCACCGCGCACAAAGCGCCGGACGGAACCTACTGCGACTGGATCGAGCTGTACAATTCCGGAAGCACGGCGTTCGATCTCTCGGGATACAGTCTTTCTGACGACGTCACCAATCCGAAAAAATTTACCTTCCCGCAGGGAACGAAGCTCGACGCGTATTCCTATCTCGTTCTGTATCACACCGAAAAACCGGTCACTGGTGTTTCCAGCTTTGATTTCGGTTTGTCCTCACAGGGCGGGGAAACACTTATCTTCACGACGAACAACGACCTGATCGTCGATCTCATCGACTTCGGCGTGCAGCAGAAGAACTGCTCCTACGCGAAAATCTATACAAACAGCCAGTTCGATCCGAACGCGGCGTTTGAGGCTTCGGACAAGCCGACGCCCGGCTATGACAACACGGTCAACGGCCGTTTGCTGTTCGAGGAGAAGGAAAACGGCCCGATGGGCGTGCATGACATCTCGCTGAACGAGATCCTCGTGAACGGATACCACGTCGTCTACGCCTATTCCAACAGCACAAAGAGCGAACGACCGTACGACGCCGACTACGGCAGCTGGATCGAGATCTATAACAAGTCCGATTCACCGGTCAATCTGTCGGGCTTTTCGCTCTCAGACAACGAGTCAAAACCTCGTAAATGGGTTTTTCCTGACGGAACGAGTATCGCCGGAAAAGGATATCTCGTCCTGCAGCTCGAGGGCAGCTTGCCCCGCGAAGGTCAGTCCGAAAAGGATGTAACGGCTGACCAGAGAAAATACCTTCTGAACTTCGACATCGCGGCGGAAGGCGAAACGCTGATGCTGTATGATGCAGAAGGCGTTATGATCGACCGCGTGATCGTTCCGCCGGCGCATGCCTGTATATCCTACGGACGTGATGCGACCGGCGCATGGAAGCTGTTCGATACGCCGACCGAAGGCGCGCAAAACGGCGCGGACGGGCGCGGGATTTTCTGCGAAGCGCCGACGGTGGATACGCACAGCGGCATCTATCAGGGCGTTCAGACGGTCAACATTACCGTGCCGGACGGGTGCTACGCGACGTATACGCTCTCCTGTGGCAAGGAAAATGATCCGGTAAAGTCGACAACGCCGACCGAATCCGACACGCGCGTATCGGGGCCGATCGCGATCAAAGAGAACACGGTCCTTCGCGTGCGCACCTTCTCTTCGGACAACAGCCGCTATCCGAGCGACGTGCATTCCTATACGTACGTTATCATCGGTGACGTGGAAACCGTCGAAGCGCACAAAACCAGTTTGCCGGTCGTATTCCTTGTTACCGATCCCGACAATCTCTGGAATAAACAGTACGGCATTTACGTCAAGGGCGACGACTACACCGGCAAGGGCGAAGCCGACGAGATCATGATCGGGCAGTCCGATAAGAAAGAGGTCATGGGCAAGTACGCCAACTTCAATATGCGCGGACGCATGTGGGAGAAGCCGGCGACCTTTACCTACTTGGACGCCGGCGGCAAAAATGTGCTGTTCGAAGACGACCTGAATATTCGGATATTCGGTGCGTTCTCGAGAAAGATCGGGCAGAAGGGCATTGCGCTGATCGCCAGAAAGGGCGTCGGCAGCAGCCGCCTTGCATATTCGTTTTTCGAGAACCGTCCGTTCACGGAGTATAAGTCCCTCGTGCTGCGCGCATCGGGACAGGACGCGGCGCTTTCGCGCATCCGCGACGTGCTGGTGCAGAGCTTGCTGGACGACGCGGACGTCGATCTCGCGAACCAGGCATTTATCCAGTGCATCGTGTATATCAACGGACAGTACTGGGGCGTCTACAACCTGCGTGAAAAGATCAGCAAACATTATATCGCGCAGCACTACGGCGTCGAGGATGAGGACACGATCGACATCCTCAAGGGCAACGGCAACAACGAGCAGTGCATCGTTTGCAGCAATATCTATGAGAGCGCAAACAAAGGACTTAACGATTATAAGGACCTGATTGCGTTCTGCGAGAGTAAAAACTGCAATCTTTCGAACCAGTCGGATTATGATTACGTCTGCTCACAGGTGGACGCCGATCAGTTCGCGATGTACTGCGCGTTCGAGATCATCATCGGCAACACCGACACCGGCAATATCAAATGGTGGCGCTCGTCCGAAAAGGACAACAAATGGCGCTGGATCCAGTACGACTACTGCTGGGCGATGAACGGCGACAACCCGAGCCAGGCGGCGGAGAAATCCACCGGCTTTCGGCGCGACTATTTCTGGCGGTACTTCGATCCCGCGGGACACGGTGCGGGGCAGGGCTTCTCGACGGTGCTCGGGCGTTCGATGCTGTCGAATAATGAGTTCGTGAAGCTCTTCCTGAAATACTGCGCATACTTCTATAATGAAGTCTATACGCCGGAGAAGATCCTCGCCAATGTCGATTATCTGCAGGAAAACATCCGCAAGGAGATGGAGACCTGGGACCTCGTCCGTTGGAGACCGTATCACGATCTGTCCACAAAAGGCTGGAACAGCCATGTCGACAAGATCCGCAACTATGCCAAGAACTATCAGGACTGGTACCTGTACTACTGCCAGCATTTTATCAACGAGCACACGAACTATCACCTCGGCGACGATGAGATGATCAGCTTGTTCGGAAAGGTAGGCAAGATTTCGTGAATCTGAAACTGAAACCGAATGCCAAGGGCTATCGGCACGAGCTCAAGTACGTGATCTCGGATGCGGACGCCGAGCTTCTGGCGATTCGCCTGAATGCCGCGATGAAACCGGATCCGTATGCGCAGAAGACCGGCGGAGGGTATCTCATCCGAAGCTTGTATTTCGACGATGCGCTTGATTCGGCGGTCGAACAAAAGGTCGCGGGTGTGCAGTACCGCGACAAGTGGCGCATCCGCATTTACAATTATTCGGATCGTGTCATCAAGCTCGAACGCAAGCACAAGAACGGTCAGTTCATCAAAAAGGACAGTCTGTCGCTGACGCGCAATCAGGCGGAAGCGCTGATCGCCGGGGAGTTCACCTTCCTCCTGTATCTCAACAATCCCTTTGCGAAGGAGGCATACGCCGCGCTTCGCACGGAAGGACTCCGGCCGAAGGTCCTCGTCGATTACTACCGGCAGCCGTTCGTGTTTCCGCTCGAGGATGTGCGTATCACGCTTGACCGGAACATCCGCACGGGCTATTTTTCCACCGATCTCTTCAACCCGCATGCGATCATGTATCCGGCGACAGAGCTGATCGGACAATGCGTGCTCGAGGTCAAGTTCAACAACTACCTCGATCCGTACGTAGCAGAGCTCATACAGCTCCCGGCGTCGCTGAAAACGGCGGCAAGTAAGTACCTCTTTTGCAGACAATATGACTGCTGATTTTATAAGGAAGAAAGAAATAATATTTGGAGGATCGTATGGATTTATCAACTACTCTGCGGGAAATCTTTAATTTCTCTACCAACCAGGTTCTGCCGCTGCTTGTCACCGTGATCCTGGCGTTTGTGATCGGCTTGTTCGTTTACCTGATCTATCGCCTCACGTTCTCCGGCGTTATCTACTCAAAGACGTTCAATATGAGCCTTGTTATGCTGACGATGGTTACAACGATGGTCATCCTCATCATGTCGAACAACGTCAAGCTGTCGCTCGGCATGGTCGGTGCGCTGTCCATCGTGCGTTTCCGTACTGCGATCAAGGATCCGATCGACACCGTGTTCATGTTCTGGGCGATCGGCGAGGGCATCGTGCTCGGCGCGGGCTTCTACCTTGCCGCGATCATCGGCGCGATCCTGATCGGCGTGTTCATGCTGTTGCTCGCTTCGTCCAAGAAGAAGGCGTCCCTGCCGTATCTTCTGATCCTGCATTATGAGGAACGTGCCAGTAAGCAGGTCAAGTCCATGGTCGCGCAAATCCCGTACGCGCGCGTCAAGTCCAAGACCGTTCAGCGCGAGGGCATAGAGCTTGCGGTCGAGCTTCGCGTCCGCTCCAGCGAGACCGGCTTTGTCGACAAGTTCCTGCGTGTCGACGGCGTCTACGACGCCACGCTGATCGCTCACCAGGGCGACATGATTTCCTAAAACAGAAACGATTCGGGAAGCGGATCAAGGTCCGCTTCCTAATTTTTTTAGCTTGCTGAAATATATTGTGAAAAATGTAGAAAAAGGTATTGACAACTGGGGAGGAAAGGAGTAATATAGGCGACGTTCGCGGCGAGAACGAGTCGGACCTTGAGAAAACGGATTGAAAAAAAGTTCAAAAAGTTGAAAAAAAGGTATTGACAAATGAAACGAGCTGCGGTATACTAACGAAGCTGTCCCGCAAAACGGAGACAGCGAAGCACCTTGAAAACTATATAGTGCATCAACAAACAAGCCAAGTCAATTCAAGATCGAGAGATCAAAGAATTACGGACGCGAAAGTAAAAAACACGACCAAGCGAAAGAAAGTGAGCAAAACGCTGAGAGGCGTTTAAGAGATTGAACTCAAGAGTTTGATCCTGGCTCAGGACGAACGCTGGCGGCGTGCCTAACACATGCAAGTCGAACGGAGTAAGGTTCTTCGGAATTTTGCTTAGTGGCGAACGGGTGAGTAACGCGTGAGCAACCTGCCTCTTTGAGGGGGATAACAACCGGAAACGGTTGCTAATACCGCATAAGACCACACTGTCGCATGGCAGAGAGGTCAAAGGAGCAATCCGCAGAGAGAGGGGCTCGCGTCCCATTAGGTAGACGGCGGGGTAACGGCCCACCGTGCCGACGATGGGTAGCCGAGCTGAGAGGCTGATCGGCCACACTGGAACTGAGACACGGTCCAGACTCCTACGGGAGGCAGCAGTGGGGAATATTGGGCAATGGGCGCAAGCCTGACCCAGCAACGCCGCGTGAGGGAAGAAGGTCTTCGGATTGTAAACCTCTGTCCTATGTGACGAAGGAAGTGACGGTAGCATAGGAGGAAGCCCCGGCTAACTACGTGCCAGCAGCCGCGGTAATACGTAGGGGGCGAGCGTTGTCCGGAATTACTGGGCGTAAAGGGTGCGTAGGTGGCACTTTAAGTTGGATGTGAAATCCCCGTGCTTAACATGGGAGCTGCATCCAATACTGGAGAGCTAGAGTGCAGGAGAGGTAAGCGGAATTCCTAGTGTAGCGGTGAAATGCGTAGATATTAGGAGGAACACCAGTGGCGAAGGCGGCTTACTGGACTGTAACTGACACTGAGGCACGAAAGCGTGGGGAGCAAACAGGATTAGATACCCTGGTAGTCCACGCTGTAAACGATGAATACTAGGTGTAGGGGGTATCAACTCCCTCTGTGCCGCAGCAAACGCAATAAGTATTCCGCCTGGGGAGTACGGCCGCAAGGTTGAAACTCAAAGGAATTGACGGGGGCCCGCACAAGCAGCGGAGCATGTGGTTTAATTCGAAGCAACGCGAAGAACCTTACCAAGGCTTGACATCCACTTAAAGGTATGGAAACATACTGTGTCTTCGGACGAAGTGAGACAGGTGGTGCATGGTTGTCGTCAGCTCGTGTCGTGAGATGTTGGGTTAAGTCCCGCAACGAGCGCAACCCTTATTACCAGTTACCAGCGGGTTATGCCGGGGACTCTGGTGAGACTGCCGGGGACAACTCGGAGGAAGGTGGGGACGACGTCAAATCATCATGCCCCTTATGTCTTGGGCTACACACGTGCTACAATGGCTGCAACAAAGGGAAGCGACAGCGCAAGCTGAAGCGGATCTCAGAAAAACAGTCCCAGTTCGGATTGTGGGCTGCAACCCGCCCACATGAAGTCGGAGTTGCTAGTAATCGCGGATCAGAATGCCGCGGTGAATACGTTCCCGGGCCTTGTACACACCGCCCGTCACACCATGGGAGTTGGGAGCGCCCGAAGCCGGTATCCTAACCGTAAGGAGGGAGCCGTCGAAGGCGAGACCAATGACTGGGGTGAAGTCGTAACAAGGTAGCCGTATCGGAAGGTGCGGCTGGATCACCTCCTTTCTAGGGAGTACACAGCCATGGCTCAAATCACGGAGCGCATGGTGGCGCTTGGAAGTGAAATGCACTATATGGTTTTGAAGGTGCTGAGAAGCACATTCAAAAGGGCACAGGGAACGAGAGGCAAACCGGCACACGGGGGTATAGCTCAGCTGGTAGAGCACCTGCTTTGCAAGCAGGGGGTCATCGGTTCGAATCCGTTTACCTCCACCATTTTTGAGAATGGGTGAGAGGGGCAAGAGACGGAAGTGCGAAGACGAGGGCTCATAGCTCAGCTGGTTAGAGCGCACGCCTGATAAGCGTGAGGTCGGTGGTTCGAGTCCACTTGAGCCCACCAAGCACCTTGAAAACTGCATATAGAAAAGTAATTCGCGGAGAAAAAAGACATTAAGAAAGAAAAAAGACGTAGGTAATGCAAATTGACCGAAATCTGCAATTTCAAATGCCGAGAAACTCATGCAGAAATGCACGGAGAATCAGAAAAAAGAGATCAAGCTATAAAGAGCGCAGGGTGAATGCCTTGGCACCAAGAGCCGACGAAGGACGTGGTTAACTGCGAAAAGCCATGGGGAGCTGTAAGCAAGCATCGATCCATGGATGTCCGAATGGGGAAACCCGGTATGAGAAGTCATATCAACATAACATGAATCCATAGTGTTATGTAGGGAACCCGGTGAACTGAAACATCTAAGTAGCCGGAGGAAGAGAAAGAAACATCGATTTTCTTAGTAGCGGCGAGCGAACGGGAAAGAGCCTAAACCGACTGTCTACGGACGGACGGGGTTTTGGACCCGCATAATTGTGAAGACGCGAAGCCAAACACGGTTGGAAAGCCGGACCAAAGAGGGTAACAGTCCCGTAGGCGAAAGCGGCGAGCATGGCGAGTATCCGGAGTACCACAGGACACGAGGAATCCGGTGGGAAGACGGGGGGACCACCCCCCAAGGCTAAATACTACTTGGTGACCGATAGAGAACAGTACCGTGAGGGAAAGGTGAAAAGCACCCCGGGAGGGGAGTGAAAGAGAACCTGAAACCCTGTGTTTACAAGCAGAGGGAGCGAAAGCGACCTCGTACTTTTTGTAGAACGGGCCGGCGAGTTACTGTGTGTAGCGAGGTTAAGGTGTAGAGCACCGGAGCCGTAGGGAAACCGAGTCTCAAATGGGCGACAAGTTGCACGCAGTAGACCCGAAACCGGGTGACCTATCCATGGACAGGTTGAAGCGACGGTAAGACGTCGTGGAGGACCGAACCAGACGTATGTTGAAAAATGCGGGGATGAGCTGTGGATAGCGGAGAAATTCCAATCGAACTCGGAGATAGCTGGTTCTCCCCGAAATAGCTTTAGGGCTAGCCTCGTGAGAGATTACCGGGGGTAGAGCGCTGAATGGGCTAGGGGGCCACAAAGCTTACCGAACCCTATCAAACTACGAATACCGGATAATTGATTCACGGGAGTCAGACGGCGGGAGATAAGTTTCGTCGTCGAAAGGGAAACAGCCCAGATCAACAACTAAGGTCCCAAAGTAACGGTTAAGTGGGAAAGGATGTGCAGTTGCACAGACAACCAGGATGTTGGCTTAGAAGCAGCCACTCATTCAAAGAGTGCGTAATAGCTCACTGGTCGAGTGAATGTGCGCCGAAAATGTACCGGGGCTAAACCGTACACCGAAGTTTTGAAATCACAATGTGATTGGTAGGGGAGCAACGAATACGGGCAGAAGCAGAATCGTGAGAGACTGTGGACTGTATTGGAGAGAGAATGCCGGCATGAGTAGCGAGAGCAAAGTGAGAATCTTTGCCGTCGAAAGCCTAAGGTTTCCTGAGGAAGGCTTGTCCTCTCAGGGTAAGTCGGGGCCTAAGCCGAGGACAATAGTCGTAGGCGATGGATAGCAGGTTGATATTCCTGCACCACGTAAGAGCGATTGACGAAGCAGTGACGCAGAAGGATAGACAGAGCGGAGCGATGGTAGACTCCGTCCAAGCGATGAGGCTGGAATGTAGTGAAGTACGCATTCTAAGGCTGGGTCGTGATGGGGACCGAACATCAGTAGGGAAGCTGTTGAATTCACGCTGACAAGAAAAGCTGCTAAGGAGCAAATACGTGCCCGTACCGCAAACCGACACAGGTGGGCGAGGAGAGAATCCTAAGACGAACGGGAGAACCCTTGTTAAGGAACTCGGCAAAATGACCCCGTAACTTCGGGATAAGGGGAGCCTCGAAAGAGGCCGCAGAGAATAGGCCCAAGCGACTGTTTAGCAAAAACACAGGTCTGTGCGAACACGAGAGTGGACGTATACGGGCTGACGCCTGCCCAGTGCCGGAAGGTTAAGGGGAAGTGTTAGGGCAACCGAAGCACGGAACTTAAGCCCCGGTGAACGGCGGCCGTAACTATAACGGTCCTAAGGTAGCGAAATTCCTTGTCGGGTAAGTTCC
>Ga0247610_10000249_pt1 | contig 84961 bp, 102 predicted proteins | sample 174DNAGHGhighgp2_FD_193483 | JGI IMG/M metagenome (GOLD analysis project Ga0247610, IMG submission 193483) | Sheep rumen microbial communities from Palmerston North, Manawatu-Wanganui, New Zealand - 1742 DNA GHGhigh gp2 | ecosystem: Host-associated > Mammals > Digestive system > Stomach >... | reverse complement strand
CCGGTCAGATCAATGTCCTTATGGTCTACGACTCTGAAGAGTTTTTCCATTCTGGTCTTATCATCTTTAATCTTTACCTTTTTCGACTCGTTGAATCGCTGTATAGATACGCCCAGTTTGTCTTTCATGTTGTCAACACGGCCAAACAGATGCTGTATCATACGATACGCAGGCTGATATATGTTGAATCCGTTTGTATAGTAGCGGACCGCCATTGAAATTTCATCGGCTACAAAGTACATATTTGGATCAGACGGTACTTTCTTATCAACATCTGCTTTAGCGAACAGGAAGTGCCCACTAATGAAAGCGCCGCGTCTTGGCTTGGATGTATGCTGCTCGAACGGTGTATTGGCAACAAAACGGAGCTTGATCGTCATGTCAGCAAAATGCGTAGCATTGATGAATTTTCCGTTTGTGTTATTCGGCAAATATTCATCCATTACGAGACTTTGTGCGGCCAGCGTGCCTTGATAGTCTCTGCAGTATGCGCTGATGATTGCTTTTTCGTCATTACAATCACGCCACTGCTGGATGAGACCGATATCCCAGAACATAGAGAATCGCATATGGCTGTCTATGTGCAGCACATATGTTTCATCCGTTATGAGTTTATTGCATTCGTATCTTGCGGCACAAAGGCCCGGTGCGTCTTCTGACGCAAAGTATTTTATTTTTACTTCGCAATTTTTCTCTTTGCAGGTCTTTTTGAGTTCTTCCAGAGTTTCAAGATCATCGCTCTGATAGCATACGGCGAAAACGAGCCTTTCAGGATTCGTAGCTGCGACGATGCAGGAGCGTACTGTATACATCAGTTCAGGATCATTGTAAGCTGGTATTTCTACACATATTTTTGATGTGAGGTCTGCGTTGTCAAGATTATCCCATAAGTATTTGAGGTACTCATTCTTGGGATATTGCGTCATTTTGTTTTTGAGTTTCCTGGTATATGCGCTTTTGTCCATATCATGATTTCTCCTTTTGACATGTATCCATTCTCATTTATATTATCGTAAATGCAGGGTAAAGTCAAGGAATATCGTCTCATTTATGAGAGGAAAGTGATGATGACTTGTTGGGGTGAGAGAGTAGAAGTGTGTGATTTTTAGGCAACAAAAAAGACACCTAAGCAAGTAGATTTACAAGCATCGGTGCCTTAATTGTCAACCACGGATTAGAACCGGCGCACCCGGAACATCAGGCTCGAAACCTGACCGTCTCGCTTCGGATCTTCTCACCATAGCAGCTGTCGCGATTCAGCGGAGGAAGACCTCGCCTGCCAAATTGTGAACCCACACGTTATGCGCAACATATGGCAATTTGACGTCGGACTTGTAACCTCGTTGGGTTAAGTGTTCCCATACAAAAGCCGGACGACCCGTCGCTTCCCAATTCGGGGGCTATTGTTATCACAAAACTTAGACCAGAAGGCCATCGTTTTCTTTATCCACCCTAATGCACTCCCCGGTTAAGACCGATCGAGCTTGGCCACATCTTGAGGGCAGGTGCCTCAGTCGCCTTGCGGGAACATATTCAATGTACCATATGTTACGTCATATGTCAACATTTTGACTAAAATATTTTTATATTTTTGAAATTTTTTTGGCATGTTGACATTTTACGCTAATTTGCGTATAATCGAGAACGGGTGTTATGTATGACTGTTTTGAAAAAATTGATGAAATCGAAGAATTTGACAATTCATGATTTGGCAGAACAAGCCTGTGTCAACGCCAGAACTTTGGAACGATATGTTTCCGGCAATAAGGCACTCAAAGATGCCAGTTATGCATTTGTCGTATCCATAGCACGCACATTGGATGTAGATCCCGATGTGCTTATTGAATGACACGTAAATACGCATTAAACGTGAAGCATGGTCCGCAATTCGTTACGGACTTTGTTTTATGCTTGCCCAAAATTAGACAAAGGAAATATTGATCTCATGACTATAGCATGTGTAGGATGCAAGTGGTTTGATGAAGAGGAGATAATAACGCCTGATTATAAATATAAAGTTCCATGGTGCGCATTGCATGATGTTGGATTTACACAGCTTCCATCGGAATGTAAATATCGGAATATTGATTTAAGTGATATCTGTAAACATTGCAATCATCACTGTATGGCTCCGGAGCAATGCATGTCATATTCGGTGAATAAAGAATATTCCAGCGGAAGATTGTTGGAACTTTGTATGGCATTTGAGATGGCAACGAAGTCAAAATCCCTTGATATATGAGCAGAAATGTGATATAATAATGATGTTGAAAAAGTAGTTGATAAGGGAGTGCGAGCCGGTATGAGTTCAGTGACGCAAAGAATTAAAGTAGCAGGACAGCCACATGGCGGATATCTGCCTGTTAAGTCATTACAGAAAACTGAATATGATGACGGCTTGTCATTGTCTGAAGAAAATCTGTCACCGATCACTGTTGGCTCGGCGGTTGATTATTTGACACGGTATATGATTACCGGAAGTGATGATGCCTTTAATATTTCACTGAAAGGTGCATATATCGCAGAGTCTTTCGGATACAAGGGCGCTTACGAAGAGGCTTTTGATTATCTGCATGATTTGACAACTTTGAATCCCGATACAATTACGGCAGCCTGTCGTTTGACTGCATTCGATATGTATTTCAGAAATCCGAATCACGCCTGGGAGATTCGCCCGGCATATATGATCAAGCCTGATGATTCTACGATTCACAATGTCGAGGTGATGGTAAACCGGTCATTGGCTTTTTTTGAGAAGAATGGACCTGTGACGGCAACGGAGTTCACCTTTGAGGGCGGCGGATATACAGATGAGGTGGATGCAGGAGATGGCGATTTTCTGACAAAATGCGGGCTGTGGGATATGAAAGTATCCAAAGACAAGCCAAAGAGCACCAACACGATGCAGATCCTCATGTATTACATCATGGGAAAGCATTCAGATCAGGATATTTACAAGACCGTAGATACTATTGGAATTTGGAATCCACGGCTCAACTGTAGCTTTTCAATTGATGCAAAGGATATAGATCCGGAGGTCATTCAAACTGTTGAAAGGAATGTGATTTGTTATGAAACTTCTGAAACAATTGTTTAAGTTCGGTGTGACAGGAGTGATTTGCTTTGTTATTGACTTCGGAGTATATATGCTTTGTTTGAAAGTGTTCGGAATCAATTATTTGATATCCGGTTTTATCGGATTTGTGGTTTCGACACTGGTGAATTACTGGCTTTCGACGAAGTTTGTATTTGATGTTCAGGTAAAGTCGAAGGCCGTGAGCGCAGCATGGTTTTTCGGACTGTCGGCATCAGCGTTGGTTGTACATGAGATTGTGCTATGGTTTTTCGGTACAATAGTGCTTCATGATATGTATGCTATCGCAAAGGTTTTGACGACAGGCGTTGTGATGGTTTATAACTTTGTCACCCGGAAGATCGTGCTGGAGAAACCGTTCGCAAAGAACAGAGAGGAGACAAGTACATGAATTTACTTGAACAGATACAACTTAGGCTAAGATTAAAGTCGCTTGTGAAGTTATTGGAATCTCGAATCAAAGTTTTAGAGCATGCTATGCGATTGACTATTGCTTCAGGGAAGGAATTATTGGAACGAGATGATATTCCTGATGATATGAGAAGCCTTGTCCAAGAGTCCAATAATAAGAATGAAATGATGCTGAATAGGTGCCGACAGCTATTGGATGCGGTTAAGCAAGGAAATTGGGCACTTATGGATCAGCTCGCAGATTCTATGAATTATTTGCAATCAAGCATGGTCACACAAAGGGATTTGATGCAACAAAAATACGACGAATGGCATGCCGAGTGTGAGGCATCGCAAACTTGATTGGCGCAGTATCGTAATAAAGACAATTTTGAATAATATTAAAGCCCTATCATCAGATAATCTGTGATAGGGCTTATTTTGTCGATGCTTTTGTCGGAAGCATCTGTATATCAGATACCAAGCCTGTCTGGATTGCTGGCGAAGGTGAGTGCCATTTCTTTTGAAATCAATCCGGTATTGAACAGAATCTTGGTACTGCTATCCATGGATTAGGATTCCGATACGGGCATGCCGTTTACTTCGACATTACCGGAGATCGGAATGATGAAACATTTACGGCCGTCAACCACTTTCTGTTCAACATTAGCGACTTTGTCAGGTTTGATTTTGATCTGGATGTCGGGAACATCAATGTTGAACTTGTTTGTATCGATGAGGTTTTCAAGAGCGAGGGAACCGTCCTCGTAATCGGCCATTACTTTTTCGTAGGCGGAATTGAAGTCTTCATCAGAGATACCCTCTACGGTGCTGTCAATGATCGCTTTGACATCTGTTTTGGTCAGATGCGTGTCTTCTTCGTTCATATGCCTTGTATCGATACGTGCTCTGATTTCGCCGTGAATGTTTTTGGTATTTTCGAAATCTTTACTGTTCGGCAGTTCCGAAAGAATGCTTTCAAAGATGGACTGCTGGGCATCGGCTGGTATCGGGAGTTTACCGCCGGTGAGAGCAGTAATGAGTTCAGGATGGAGGTCTTCCGGTTTTTTCGCATAGAAAAGTACCTGGTTTACATCAGATGCCCTGTCGTTGAAAGCAGGGAACAGGAAGCCCGAGTACGGCTTGTCTGCGATGCGGCTCTGTTTCAATGCACCGAAGTCTTCCGATTCGGGATTATAGGCGATAGCTGCCTTTTCCAAAACCATAGGACATACAGAACAGATGATGAACTCATACACATCATCCGATTCATCGTTTTTGATGTTGTCCTTGGTTTTGACAGGAACATCATATGAACCATGTACGATCTGGATCATAAGATCATCTACCATATCGTAGTTCATAGCTACATGCTTGATGAATTCTTCGTTCATTGCAGCATCATTCAATCCTGATGCACGGAGTTTGTACAGTCTGTCCTGGCAGCCGCCGTCCTTACATTCGTCGAATGGAAAACTGATGTTGAGAAGATTCTTTTCAAGATGACCACCCAGGGTCTGCTTGACAATATCCAGATATTTTACAACTTCAGTTTCATCAAGAGAGAGCAGTCTCTTTTTTGAGATTTTGCTGATCTTGAGACCATTTTCGGTGTGCTGCACAAACGCATTGACAATGATGTCAATAGCGGTCACATCCGGTTTAAGTGTTTTCTTGATTTCCGCAATTTCTTTTTTGTTCATTTTCGTTCTCCTTTAATAGTAATATTGCATGGTTATGCAAAATAAGTTCATAATCACCATGCAAATATTCTACTTAAAATCCGCTCATAAGTCAAGAGATTTGGCATTTTTGGCATTATGACTATTGTAATAACAGATGTTTTTTATCGGATGATGACTTGCTATTATTTTTTGGATTTGGTATATATTATAGTACGAAATTGTATTTATACTGTGAATTCTTAGGTTCAGTACGGTGAGAGGGCGGATACCGCTGTTTATAATTATAACGGTCAGTGACATTGGACACAGGAGTTCGGCTATTAGGGCTTGTAATTTCAAAGCGAACGTAAAACTTACCTGGAGCTTCCCCATCTCTTCATTGAGTGGGGAAGCATTTTTTTGCAGTTTTCTATTGACAATCGTAATCTATATTATATATAATATAGGTCGAGAAGCAGATAGTTTCTCCGATAGGACACAGGTCATGGAGGTGAATGAATTATGGTTGCAAATGACGCTGTTGTGGTTCAGCAACTTGCGAAGAAACATGAAGGTACACCTGAAGAGACATTATTCAAGGTTGCAGTTTTGGCATTGAAAGCCGTAGATGCAATCTGTGAAGCTGTTCAGGGAACGATTGACCCTTCATTGGATGAGAATATGAGAGGAGCAATACAATGAAAACACAGGGTAAAATTCCGGTAGCAAAAAGTGATTTCATCATTGTCGGCGAAAGATTGGCGAACGGAAGAGACAGACTTCAGAAATTGCAGCAGTCCCATCAGCTTTCAGAAGATCAGCAGACTGCCGTAGCGTCTGTTATGGATAAACTGGGACGTTTGCAGGAAGCAGCGATGGAGTGTAACAAAGCAGATTCTCTCAGTCTTCCCGGTGCTCGTCGTAAAGCCATTGGCGAGACCATTGCACATTTTGATCTCGGGAATATTGATTTCGATTCAGAGTATGGTGCATTTGGCTTGATGGAGAGATTCGAGGAAAATCGTGCGAATGCGATTGACAGAGATCTTGAAGTTGAGAATCTTGTGGCTGGCATCCGTGGATTTGATACGGAAGCACAGTATCAGGGTGCATCGATGTATTGATGAAGATCATGACTGTATAGACTCAAGGGGTACGATAATCGTATCCCTTGATTTTTTTTGCTTTTTAACAGATATCATGAGTTCTTTCCTTAATCTATATTTTTGTTGAATTTACAAGCATCATAGCTCATATCGTTTCATAAATCAGTATATTTTTCAAAAATTTTTTTGAAAAGTCTTGACTATGTAAAATTCTTGTGCTATTTTGACATTGTTGATGTACAGCCGTCAACAACCTACCTAACCTAAAAAGTTCATAGAAAGGAGGAGATCATATTATGGCTATTGACCTTAAAAAGAAAACAAAGGTGTCCAAGACAGATTTGATCGAGGACATCGCAAAGGATCTCGGAATGTCACAGCGTGACGTTGCTGCAGTTGTCAATAAGGCAACCGAGAAGATCGGTCTTTACCTTAAGAAGGGCCTCAGTGTAACCATCATGGATTTCGGTTCATTCAAGGTTCAGAAGGTAAAGTCTCGTAAGGGCCGCAATATCCATACCGGTGAGACTATCACAATTCCCGCTCACAAGCGCGTTAAGTTCACACCTGGTAAGAAGCTTTCTGATCTTTTCATCAAGAAGAAATAATTCGGCCGGCGATATAGGACACGAAAAGCACATGGGGATTGGCCGCCTTGAAATTTTATGTCAGGGCGGTCAATTTTAATAATCTGACAAGGTAGTAGTTGCAAATTCTGCTTATAAATGAGCGAAAACTATTGCATGTCCACACCGTTTGTGCTAAAATATGCACAGATTGACTGGAGGAAAATAATAGGATGGCAGGGAGAGTTTATAGAATTTCGAATTTGCCTGCACGGACACCATCCAATGAGATCATAGACGAAGATGTCGAATTGAAAAAGCCACGTAAGCGTCAGCCGGTCGTTTCACATCGTATGTCACTCGATGACATTGATGATGACGATTTGGAGTTTGAAGACGATGCAGAACCTTTCGATGATAGTGATGATTTTTCCATCGGAAAAAGAGCGTCAACAATGTTGGCGATCATAGCAGGTGTTGTGGGGATCTGTTTGGTTTTATATTATTTTATATTTGTTCCCCTTTTTGATATTACAAACGGAGCAGCTGATGGCGATGCCGTAGTCAAAGCAGTAGCGAATTCCATGGATAATTTCAGCTACGCAGATATCGAAAATTATGTGCCGAAAGCATTGCGTGATTATGGATTTATTTCTGATTCCGATGCTTTTGCCAGATTCAGGGAACTGGACTTTGAAAAGGAATACAAGTTGACGAAGATTGTGCTTCAGGATGAGCAGCCGTATACTGATCTGTCTGCTCTGGAAGATGGAATCTTTACAGTATATAAGAGACACATACCGGTTTCAGATGCTGTAGCAGCCAGTCTTCGTTTGGATTTTTTAGATAACAAGAATCAGCCTGTAAGCGTTGAGTGCAACCTCATATCGATCAAGGTGAATTACAGATGGTATCTGTACACCGGGTCCGAGGTTGAATTTAATGGCGAACCATTTGAATTTATGGTGCTTGAAGGCAATTTAGTGCCTGTGGAAGCATCTACGGAGTTGTCCGAAACAGAGATTTCATATAAACGTGCTGTGACTGCAGCAGAAGTAGATGAGATTGTTGAAGAAGATGATATCGAAGACGTATCAGACCAGGCGCTTGATTTTTATGCGGATGCGGCAAAGGATTTAGCCAAGGGACAGTGTACTGTCAACGGCGTGATCCATACGATGCCCGATGCGTTTGTTTCATTCGGTGATATTTTCAGTCTGAATGAGAATAAGTTGGGTACTCTCAGAACAACCGTTTTGGAGCAGGATGAAACCATCAGTAATCTGCCGATAAGTTTCACCGATAGCCAGTACGCCGATACTCCGTTTGCTTTGACAATCGGAAACACATCTACATCGGCTATTGATTTCCGGGATGCCAGAGTCACGACTTTGTATATCGGAGAATCAGAAGACGGAAATGCACCGGAAGTTTTATTGCCCGGCAATGTGACATTCGGGACATCCAAATCGGATGTGTTCAAAATGTACGGAACTTTGTCGGAAGTGAATGATTCGACATTCAAAGGGACACTTGCTGATTCAGTATATGCTCTGGAATTAAGCAACAAGCGGAATAAGATCTATTTTGGATTTAAGGATTCCAAGCTTGTTGAAATCCAGTGGTATTATATAGATATGACGAATTACAGAGATCTTTAAGAAATGAGAAAAGGAGCACGAACACTATGAAAATGTACAATGAAGCCAAGGTAGACAGTTTGTCCGAAAACGCTGTGGTACAGATGCTGGCAGGATTGTTTAACGATGTTGCCTATATGACGCCTGAAGATGTGCGTCATAATATCCAGTGCGCTTCTGAGGGCGGATTTCCGCTTGAGGATAGAACCTATAAGGCAAGCACTGTGAATTATCTGCTTAGTCGTTTTTCGCTGATTTTTGTCGGTCTCTTATCCAACGCTGAGTTTAGGAAGGCCTTCATTGATGCGATTGCGATGGAGCAGAACATCGAAGATCAGACTCCTGAAAAGCAGAAAGAGATTCGTGAGGATATGAACGCTATCAAGCTTAAGAGTTCCGGTAACGGGGCGCAGATGGTGCTTAACCTCACAAATTACAACGATGAGGTCTTCAAGAAGATCAATGCCAAGCTGTTTGACAGTTTCACGAAGCTTGACGGATATGACGCCGCTATCGATGATATGATCGATCATGAGAGCGAAGAGTGCAAGGATGAGTTCGGATATATCGTGAGCAACTTTGCTTATCTTATCCGTGCATTTGAAAAGGATACCATTTTCTTTGCATATGTTTCCAGTGTTCTCAAGAATGTCCAGCAGACGATGGGTCTTGAGTACTGATAATACAGAGGAGGGAATACTATGATGATCGTTTTACCCATACTGACATTGGTAATTGTTCTCATAGTGCTTGTCGTCATGTATGTTGTGGCCGTGAAGGCTACGTATGGGCGGCTTGATGGAAATTTTGCCAATGCTTTGACAGCAAAGTCTCGCCAGGCAGCACCTGCACCGGTTGTGAACGCAAGGGAGCCGATCGAAACATTGCCTGTTGAAGAAGATATCAATGATGATATCGAAGCATCGGAGCCTGAGGAAGAGTATGTTCCTGCGTTTGCTGACGATGGCAGCGACGAGGAAGCCGATGATGAACCGGCATCACAGGAATCAGAATCTTTGCCGTGGGATTAGACCGAAAATTTTATAGCGGAATGCCGAGATGATTATTTTGTCTCGGCATTTTTTTCATTTTAGGACTTGACAAACGTACATATATTATATTATATATAGGAATAGAGAATGGAATGCTTGGGTCTAATTTGTGTATTAGATTATTGATTTAAGGAGAACAAGTGCTATGGCAAAGAAAAGAGGTAAGTCCGGAGAGACGCCTGTTTTAGACGGAAGCAACGCATCTCGTTTTAGGGATCGTCATAATATCGTGTCACGCCGTAAAGCCAGCCGCCGCGATGAGTTTTATGCTCAGGAATATGCGGAAAAGGTTTTGAATGCGCACACGAAGTATGTATCTTCGATGAAAGAACTTCGTGAAAAGCTGAGACTTGCGCAGGAAGGTCTCGCTAAGATTGACGAGAAGGGCATGACTGATGATATTATTGCAGCTATCGAGAAGATCGAGAAGATTCAGAGAATGGAAATTTCTCTGACAAGTTCTTATACGACAGAATTAGCAGGTTATGATTCTGAACGTCTTGAGACAATTCGTACAGGTGGCGACGCCAAGGACATTTTTATGGCGGAGTCGTTTGATACCCGTATCAAATTAAAGAACTCGGAAGTGAAGCAGTCTATTGCGGCACTCGATGAACAGTATAATGAACTGGAGAGTTCTATCACACCAACAAAGGATTATACTCCGACAGATGAAGATGTGCTTGCCGTAAGACGTAAGCAGAAGGCTATTTTGGAAGAAAAGCAGCAGCAGATGCTGTCATATGCGCAGTTTTTGGAGCAGACGGCAAAGTATCGTTCGGAAGTCATCGATCCTTCGAGACGTCGTAAGGAAGAGGAAGAAGCTCTCGAACGTGATTTGGCGGATACAGCGGAAAAGCCGAAAGCGGAAAAGCCAGCTGAATCGCCGGAAGAGACAGCAGAAAAGAAGAAAAAGATCGAGTCTGCTTTTTCGGATGCAGAAAAGAAGAGTCATCCGAAGTGGGAGGCTTTTAAGGCATTGCCCGTTGTAAGCCATTTGATCGTGGGTGGAAGCTTCATTAAGCACAAACTTGATGAAAAACTGGAGCCTTTCAAATCAGATATAAAGGCTGCTTATGCGGTAATGAAGGAGCGCAAGCAGGTTCGTAAGATTGAGAAGGATCTTTCTCGTTTGGACGAACTGCAGGGCAACAGTGAAGAAACCAGCCATGTTGCCAGATTTAAGGCTATTCTTGCTGAGAGACGTGATGCTCTCAAGAACGAAGCAGAGGCGCCTAAATCTGAGGCAACACCTGCATCCGGCAAGACGGATTCACCGTTGGTACCTGTGACTGATATACCTGAGTCCAAACCTGCAGAGGCTAAGGCTGAGCCGGCGAAATCTACGGAAGAGGCTGCTAAGGCAGATACTGGAAAATCTGGTGCGCCCGCAGCCGAAACTTCAACAGATGCGCCTGCAACTGAAGCTGAAACTAAGGCTGAAACTAAGGCAGAGCCACCAACACCTGAAAGCATTCATGATGCGCGTGTCAAGAGAGCAGCAAATCAGGCAGCTTTGAAGTCTTTGGATGAGAGCGGTTTGAGACAGATGATAAATGACTATTATTGGAGCGATGTGGCAGACACACATGATGTTCTCAAGGATTTGGAATTTTCCGAGAATGTAATGGGTGATCTTACACAGTATACAGATCGTTTGAAGCGTGTAATTAGTCATTTCCCGGATGAAGAGTTGCGCAAGGCTTTGACCGAGCGTGTTGATACAGCAATGACCGGAATTTATCAGTCAAAGACTGATGCCGAGAAAAAGGTATCCGATGCTGAAGCCCGCATCAGAGATTCTCAGGCTTTCCTTGAGAGTCTGGACAGCGCAGGCCCGGCTCCGACGGATGTACAAGCAGGTATTTAGGAGGAGAACATTATGAGTTTTTTGGATCGTGCAAAACACACACTTGATACGGCTGTCTATAACATTGATGTGGCTCGGACAATTGTCCGTGCAAAACTGGAAGATGGGATGGACGCAGAAATAGAGCCTGTTTCTATGGACGATATGTTCAGACCAAAGGTTCATGAAACTGAGGCTTTTATCGTGCCGGGTGATGGTTATACCTTGGCAGCTCGCCAGCAGAGATATGTCGATAAGAAGTACGGGCCTATGTTCTGTACAGACGCTCAGGCTAATGACGATGGCACGGTAAGGATTCGTGTTCCAAAGGAATACAGTGAAGATGGTTGGGCTACGATACCTACTTTAGCAAGTCGTAATCTGAAAGGGAATCAGAAATTGATTACAGGTTTATCAGGTGTCAATTGTGTGGCATATGCCGAAGCTGATTATGAAAATCAGGTCGATTGTCTTGTAATTAAGGATGGGCAGGAAACTACCACAAAGGTAGATCGTATGGAATTACAGTCTGTCAGTGATCAGGCTTTGGAAGCACATTTGTGGCTTGAGAAAGTAAAGGAAGCTCGTGACATGACAGAAAAAGCAACTGCTGCGGCTCAGGCTGCTGCTTCTCGGGTTGATGCTGTTCAGGCCGATGATGTAGACAGCAGTAAGCCTCGCATGGTGTTTGCTAATTATGTTTCAGACAAGCTTATCCGTGAGCAGCCGACGATTGGAGCAAAAAATAATAACGACAAATCACGCATGATGGTTCAGGTTCCTTGTAATCTTTCCGAAAATGGATACGCAGTTTTTTCTGTAACACCTAAAGCTGTTCATCAGCAATTACGCAAAGGCGAACCGGTAAAAGGCTATAGTTCTGTTGCACTTGGCACTCCTGACAAACTCCTCAAAGTGGGTATCGGGGAGGGTCCCAAGCAGAAGATTGTGAATATGAGAGCCGCTGATATTGTGGAAATGCTTGAATTTGAACGTGCTTCATATTGGGATAAAATTCGTTCTGATCTTGAGGCTAAGAAACCTGAACATGCAGATGAGATATTATCTAATACAAACGATGCTTTCAGAGGCATGGGCGATCCTTCTGCTGATGTAGGAACGCCTACTGATCCCATATCGGAGAACCAGATGAATATCTGATCATCATAATTCTAATCATCACAGCACCGGCAAAACCTGAGTGGTCTTGTCGGTGTTTTTTGTTCAATAAAATTATTAGAATCTGTTGAAATATGAGCAGATATGTGATATTATTGGTTAAGAAGCCTTGATGGTCAGACATTTTTGGGAAGGGGATTTAATAACCAATGAGTTCTACAATTACAAAAATCAAATCTTTTGGCGAGAAACCTATTAGTGAGAAGCTGTTTTATGTATTGTTCTTGCTGATTCCATTGTTTTATCTTCTGGAACGAATTGTCTGTTCCGTTTATGATTCGGATATGTATTTTATCATTGCCACGGGCCGTGAGATTCTGGAGAACGGTATTCCCCATACGAATATATGGACGATAGATCCGGAGCAGGGTATTGTGGTACAGCAATGGCTGTATGCTGTTATTTTGGCGCTTGTGGATAAAGCCGGGTATGCAGGTTTTTCTGCGTTCATTGCATTGCAGTTTGTAATTTTTACGTGTTTGTGGCTGTATTTCTTCTCGCTCAGAGGCGTACCGAAGAAATTGTCACTACTTGCGCTTGTCATGCTCAGTATGCCAGCCCAGGACTATCTGTTTTCAACAAGGCCGCAGCTTGTGACAATGATTCTGATCCTTGCATCATGTATTTGTATGGAGAAGTTCAGGCAGACATTTAAGGGTGCATGGCTTATAGGATTGCCGATTGCGATGTGCCTGGAGATGCAGCTTCATCTTTCGATGTGGATCATACATTTTGCAATAATTCTGGCTTATGCCGTACCGGCGTTTTATTTTAAGCCATTCGATAAGACGATTGAAGATGATTCGTTGCTCATTCATCCAAAGAAGCATTTTAAGACAATCATCGAATTGATAGTAGCTATGATAGCAATGCTTGGAACATTGTTCATCAATCCTTACGGCGTTGGTGGAGCGATGTATCTGATCAATTCGTTCAGATCGCATACGTTTGATTATGTTCCTGTTTTGGAAGTCAATCCGACCACATTTATTTCACCACAGGGCGCAACCATTTTCCTGTGCATCGCACTGTTCTTGGCAGCATGGAAACTGGGTTGTCTCAGGTCTACTACAATAAATATGGTCGTAGGATTTTGCTTTATGATGATGATGGCCATTCGCAACAATACCTGTTGCATCTTTGTAATGGCATTTACGGCAAGGGATATTCTCGCAGCATTGGGCAAAAAGACTATTTCGATTGACTGGAAAAAGGATTTGAAGGTATATATCGTGCCTGTGATGTTGTTTGCAGACTTGATATTCGTGACCAACTTTCTGTCATCCTGTGAGGATGTATTTGCTGGAAAGAACGGCACGGAGACAAATCTACCTGCTATAGTCGAAGTGATCAAGCAGGATTATAACGAGGATATGCATATCTTCACAGGTTTTAACGATGGAGCCTATTTTGAATATATGGGCTTTAAGAATCTTTATATCGATGCTCGTCCGGAATTGTATATGTCAGCATTTACCGGCGATAAAGATATTTTGATAGATTACAGTAAATATTGTGTTTATGGGTATGATGTTCATCTCGTGTCGCCTACGTCGAAGTCGTCGATCAAGACCGGTCAGCCTGTATCTGCTGAGGAGCTGACAACATGGTTTGATAGTTATGATTTTGACTATGTGATCGTCAGTCCTATGGCAGAGACATTTTTGGCAGCATATATGCTTCAGAGGGACGATTACGAAATGATTGAATCCGTCAGCGATGATTATCATATTCTGTACAGAAAGGCAGATTTGCATGAGTGATGGTAAGACAGTGGCAATCCTCATTCCCTGTTATAATGAGGAACTTACGATAGGTAAGGTGATTGATGATTTTAGAAATGCCGTTCCCCAGGCAGATATTTATGTGTATGATAATAATTCAACGGACTTGTCAGCAGAGATTGCGAGGAAATGCGGAGCCATTGTGAGAGAGTGCCCAATACAGGGTAAGGGCGCTGTCGTTAAGCAGATGTTCGAAGAGATCGACGCTGATAAGTATCTGATGGTCGATGCTGATGATACTTATCCGCCGGAACTGGCGCAACAGATGCTTTATTATTTGGATAATATGGCTTGCAATATGGTCATCGGAGACCGACTATCGGTGAATTATTATGAGGATAACACCCGCAGGTTTCACGGTATCGGTAACAGTACAGTTAAGTGGCTGGTGAATCATCTTTTTCGTGGACGTGCGATAGATGTGATCCAAGAGAAGCCCACGAACATCACAGATGTCATGACAGGCTATCGGGCGTTTGACCGCAAATTCGTGAAGAATATCGGTTTGACAAAAGACGGCTTCGAAGTGGAAACCGAAATGACAATTTTGGCACTGAAGAAGGGGCTACATATCGGCACAATGCCTGTTCCGTACAGGGATCGCCCGGAAGGCAGTTATTCGAAATTATCCACGATTCGAGACGGCATTAAGGTACTCAGACTTATTTTTCAAAGCTTATTTATTCACGTCGATTGTTGACTCGATTAACCCTATATATTATAATATATAGGGTTATTTTGCAATGTTATTTGTTTTATCATGGTTATTCTGGTTTGTTTAGGTCGGCGCCTATGGCGCGGCCTTATATTAGCCATGTTGGAGCATTTATTGCCGCAACGTACTTGATAAAATTCTCATACGGGAAAGGTGATCGATATGATTTATTATGATTCAGCAAAGAAAACAGTCAGGGATCGGGAAGATGCCAAAATTACTAAAGTGACGATAGATATGACTGGTTGGATATCAGATGATCCTGGGCTTGTGAAGCAAGGTACGTATCCATATGTGATAGATTTTGTAGATCCTGCAGGTGTAAGCCATAGAGCTGCAACAGACGGTTATAAGACCGGAGCCTTTAAGCAGTTGCTTGATGATGCAGGCGAACGCTTTCATGCGTCTTTCAGTAATCAGACTGTTGTTGAAGTTATTGCTCCGACAGCGATTATGGAAAGAGCAGGGTACGAGGCCAGTTATGTCGGGCATACCACTTTGAGTGATTTAGGGAAAAATGGTATGAATGTTTTCAGCGTAGAGTTCCCTAATGACGCAAAGATCATGCCGAGATTACAGACATGCCTTGATGAGGCTGTTCACCAGGCATGGCTTTATAAAAGAGCAATTATTATGCCGAATAAGAATGTATTTCCGAAATCGATCAATCATTATGAATACTCGAAGCAGGAAAATGCCGAGTATTGGCCTGAATATTACGCAGGGAATTGACGAAACAGGAGCACGCAGAGGACACACATGGTACGCAATTATGTTTTATCGAAATTCGTAAAAACTTCTCCGGATGGCGAAGTTCAAATTGATATGCGCCAGATGAAGGAACACCAGTCATATGTAATCGATAAGCCTGAAGCATTGATTGCATATGATATTTTCGCTGCCATTGAACATCTTATCGATACACAGTACACACAGGGTTCGATTTATGCTTTACTGCAGAAAGATGGCAAGTACAGGCTACGTGTGCCTTCGGATCTCAATATGAACCCACTGCCTGTTATTCTGTTCGGCGTGAATACCAAGAAACGCAGGTATTATTATGAGGTGCGTGGAAGGGAACCAATCAGACAGACGTATTATGTATCAGAGATTGACGATAAGGATGTCAGATATCTTGTAGCAGAGCATATCATGAACCCGGAAAAGGGCGTGAGCCTTATCGAAAGGTGCTATCATTCTTGCTTTATGGACCGCCACAAAGCAGACCGTTATTGGAAAATTAAGCAAGATGATTATTCAGTAGCACATGGTTTGTCAAACAGCGGATTTCGTGTATTTGTAGTTAATTCCGAGGATATGCAGAAATCCAAGTGGTATAAGGATAATCTGGAAATCGCAAGGCAGATTAAGGAATATAATCTGAGTGCCGAAGATTACAGATATATGTCGGATACGGCGGACATTTTCGTGGCAATAAAGGCTGATGCGTATGATTCCATTTCTGTTGAAGATCAGATCAGCATCAATAAAAGCATTTATCAGTCATTGCGCAATTATCTGCCTGAAGACGATATTCCGTTCATGGACGAGGATTTGGAGTCATCGGACGCCAAGACGATTGAGTCTTTGGCTGACCAGGCAATCATCCTTGCGCTTGCAAATGCAGAAGATCAAGCAACATTTGAAAAAATCCATAAGATTCTCGGGCACAATGAGTATCGTGTCGGAGCATTGACAGATGATATCTATAATGCTAATCCTGAGACAGGTTTTATCTTGGCGAGCAGAAGCGGTGAGCTGCAGTGGTATCCTGAGTGCTACGCCATCAATGATTGGGAAGGCGCAAAGGGAAATCCTTATTATGGCAAGTTCCAGAGGAATGAGAACGATACATTGTATTCTCTGAGGGAATTTCATCCGGAGCTATTCGTGGATTCGTTCCCTGACGAAGATGAGATACAGCAGTGGGAGAGGAAATACCTTGAGGCGACTATTGCTGTCAGGATGAAGCATCCCGAAATGAAATTTGATAATGATGATGAGGACGAAGAGATTGTTATCGGTAACTGGTATTATTCAGGATTGGAGTCCAAGAATGTCATAAATGGTATCAGTTTCCACAGGGTTTATGGCTCGCACACCTTCACGCCGGACGAGTGTCGCAGATTGTTGTCAGGCGAAGAACTCGTGGTGGAAAAGTTTATTACGAAGATGGATATGGAGACCACGATCCGAGGCAAATTGAAGGACTGCGCTGGCCTGTACGATGAAGATATGAACGTGGAGTTCGTGCGTACGGACATCAACATTTCAAAGGAGCGCCGTATGCTCAATATGGATCTCGGAATCGAAGAACCCGGTTTGCCTCCGGCAGAGGGTGATGTGGATCCTGGCGGCATTTAATGCATATACAACCCGTGGGTTAAAATAAAAAGATGAGGTGATTTTATGGGAAAACTTGATGGCAAAAGAGTATCACAATCTGGTTCACAGACTTGGATCTTGCTCAAAGACGATGGAATCTATGGCGATTTCCCGCATGCGCGCGTAGAGTGTAGCGATGTGGAAGTAGCCAAGCAATTGTATCAGTTCGGCAAGCGTAATAGTTTTGGCGAGTGTTTCTCAGGTTTGATAACGGAAGAAGAAGCTCTCAGGCGTTTTAAGCCAGGCGCAACTGCGGCCGGTACTTATGATGCAACACATCAGACCAAGGACGGCGCATTTCATTATGCTGATTGGACAAAGTCTTTGCACGAGCATATTATTGAGCCGAACAAATTTGGACATTCTGTGCTTTATGTAAAACAAGGTGATAATATGTATCCTGTTTTGGGAACGAATTATCAGTGTACGCCTGATCAGGCGATGACTGCAATTGCTGAAACTGAGTCTGATGCTGTCAGATTTCAGGATCCGAACGCTGTGCTGAAGGATTTGACCAAGAAATTACAGGACAAGAATGCGAACGTAAGGTGGGATGACGACGACAGATTTATCATCACTGATGAGATTGACAGGAAAGACTATTATGCGAATTTTGATCCATATGCCATTAGAGGTTGTCTTTCAGGCGGCCATTCTTTCGTGAGTGTTTATGTGAATGAGGTTGCAGCTGATGCGTGGAAGGTGTTTGAAGAGGCTACATATCAGAGATGCACTGAATGTGAGAACGAAATCAGAGAAAAAGTACAGTCTGATCGTCCGCTTCCTGATGTTCCGACAGATGATGCCAGATCGGCAGATCATACCGATTTGCCTTTCTAATAGCAAAAATTGCTTTTTTTGATCGAATTTTGTTTGAAAAAATTGCACACAATGTTTCATCTCATAAATGAGATAGAATTCCGTGAATCGTCGGGGTTTCCCGGCGATTTTCGGCGTTTTACCATCTTGACAAGTTTCATTTTTTGCTTATATATTATATATAAACTGCGACAGTGGTGTTTTTTACGCAATTTTAACAAAATATTTTAGCAGAAAGGGGTCATGTCTATGAAACTGCACAAATTTTGGGCGAGATTGTCCAGCGGCGCTTTGGCAGCGCTCATGGCCTGTTCGATGTCTTTCGGGTCAATGCCCGTATACGCGGCAGGCGATGACGACGCAGGTATCTCAGGTGAATTTTCATTTGAGGAAGCATCAGGTATTGTAAGTGATGCAACATTGGAGGAAGGAGCGTTGGAGCCTGAAATTGTCAGTATCTCCGTGGCAGCAGGCCAGGGTATTGATGACCAGGCAATTATCAACGAATCATATGCAGGAGCCATTAGCGGTGATTTTTATGGATCGCATGATTATTCCGCTTATGTGTCCCCGACATTAAGATCAAGATTATCAGCAAACGAAAGAGCGTTGTATGACGCTTATGATAGTGTTTTATCTGTATATCTGAATAGCTCAAACGTGGATGCCACGAAGTATTCCACAACAAGCTACTCTTATTATGTGACAAGCAGTATCAATTTCTCAGAGTACGGTTTGACGAAACAGCAGGCTTTTGCTGTGGCACAGTTGTTCCTGTATAACAATCCACAGTATTATTTCGCATCATCGGTATTCTTAACAACATCTACGAATATCTGGTTTACCATTTATGATGCTTTTGCTTCTGGTTCAGCCAGAGCAGCTACCACTGACGCCCTTTTTGCTGAATTAGATAGTTGGATCGCAACATGTTCTTCTGCCGGCGCCACCACGTATATGATGGAACGTGCCGCACATAATATGCTGCGTGATTACACGGAGTATGTGACTGGGGCATATGATCAGTCCATATATTCCACTTTGATCCAGCACAAGACAGTATGTGCGGGATATTCCGAAGTTATGACGATGATGTGCAATGCTATGGGTATTGACACAATGACGGTGTTATCTGATAGCCATGCATGGAATGTCGTAAGGCTTGATGACAATAAATATTATGCTGTAGATGCAACATGGGATGATTCCCTTGGTGACTATTATTTCTTCAATGTATCCAATGCGAATTTGAAGAGATTTGATACTTCATCCAGAGAACATGTAGTTGCGTCCACATGGTCATCTTCTTGGGTTCCTACCGTGTCAACAACGGACTATGTGCCTACATATTATGACTCAACAGGTACACATCCGGCAGGTGCCATCGCCCTTGATGCACCATATAATCTGTACGGAATGTATGATGCAGTAGAAGATAGTGTAAAACTTGTTTGGTCAGATGTTCCCGGTGCAGCTAATTATGAGATCCAGGCATATAACTATAATACCGGTAATCTGATCGGTTCCATGTCTGTTGTTTTGAATCATATCAAGATCACGAATGTGAACGGGCGAAATCTGAAGATTAAGATTCGTACAGTTGGTACAGACAATGGCACAACCTATTATTCAGAGTGGGCCCAGGTTACTTATGTGAATGGCAATTTCACGATTCGTAATGATACCAGTGAAACTGCATTGGATGCGCCCACAGGCTTTAAGATAACTGATGTGACCGATTCCACTATTGATCTGGCATGGAATACGGTGTCTAATGCGTCCGGATATGCAATTTATCTGTATAGGGATGCAAATAAGACTGATCAGCTTGTGGCAATGAATGCCAACACAACAAAGGTCCATATCACAGGATATAGCCGTGATATGACATTGTATGCATATGTGCGCGCATATCGATATGTGAGCGGTAAGACTACGTATTCGGATTGGACATCGCTTGTAATAAATCCGACAAATACGGAAGAGGATAATGGTGATCAGACCGTAACGCTTGGTGCTCCTACAAATGCAGCATATACGAAGTCTTCAGACTCATCAGCACGCATTACATGGACAGCAGGCTCTGCAGCTAAATCTACCAATGTCTATGTGCGTATCGATTCTGAGAACGGTACTGTTGCAGGCAATTTGAACACAAGCGGTACGGTATTTAACCTTACCGGCATTAAAGCGAACAGAACTTATTATGTCTGCTTGCAGTCAGTCGGTGCCGATGGTGCTTTAAGTGATTGGACTTATCTGCGCATCCAGTTTGTGTCAGATTCTTCTTCAGAGAATCTGCCTGACAGCGCAAGCACAACAACTATATCCGCTCCGGCGAAGGTGTCTGTAGAGAGCGTTGACAGTACGATTGCAAGGGCTACATGGTCAAGCGTACCTAATGCATCATCATATGCAATTGAGATCAGTAAGGATTCAAACTTCGCGTCAACGATCGCAAAGACATCTGTAACAGGCACTGTTCTTCGTATCAATGGTATCAAGTCCGGCACAACATATTATGTTCGTGTGAGAGCCATTAGTGCAACAGGCCTTCAGAGTCCTTGGACTACATGCTCGTATAAATATGGATCCTCAGGATCAGGTGGTTCGACACAGCCTGTTGTGACATCTAAGGTTCCACAGAATATTGTTGTGAAGAGTGCGAATGATGGTAAGATGCGTTTGATGTGGGACGCTGTTGTATCGGCATCGTCATACAATGTCGAGATTTATAGCAACGCATCATATTCTTCCAAGATGGCATCGATGTCAATTTCCGGTACTTCGGTTATCATTAGTGGTATGAAATCCGGCAGGACATATTATTTCCGTGTTCAGTCTGTAATGTCTGACGGCACGAAGAGTGAATGGGGAAAATATTCTTATACAAAACCTTAAAAACTATTTGAGAAACACAGGATATTGTGGTATAATTCTTTCACGGGTTCCAATATGTGTTCCTTTCTGGAGAGGCTTCGTTATCAGCGTGACGGGCCTCTCCGCTTTTTGTTGAAATATGTTGATTTATGAGATGTTTTATGATATATTAAAGAGTGTACGATACCATATCATGTCAGCATATCGATGGAGGATGATTTCATGAAGAATTTTTTCAAATGTTGTTTGGTTATTTCTTTTATTGGAATGGTCGCATATCTGTTTTATAAGTTTTTGAGTGATGGCCATGCCGGCGACCTGAAAGCAGCAGAGCAGGAAGATGAATATGATGACTGGGACAACATTGATGAAATGGTTGATCCTGATCTTTTTCTTGAACCATAAGGTTCGGGATGTTTGATTGCCCTCCGTTATGAATGAGCAGGAGGTGTTGTTTTTTGTATGAACACGTTGGATAAGCGGATTAAGCGTATCATGGATGATATCATTGATGTTGCATATGCTGATGTTGAAGGACCGATGAGACTTCCGTTGCATACCTATACGATTGAGATAATGCCAAAGGAAGTCAAGTCCAGCTCCGGAATGTATAATTCCCAGACAAAACATATACAGGTGTACAATGCTCGTCTGGGGCAGAGGCATATGGCAAAATGCTGCATCCATGAGCTTTCACACCATATTGATCAGATGCTTCACGGAAATACAGGACATCAGGCTCCTTTCTATGAGGCATATGCTCGTTTGGCATATGCGGCTATCGATATGGGTATTCTTACGGTCGATGATTTTTACCATGACACATGGTCATCGGACCAGAATAAAGTCCGCAGGATCATGGACGCATATGTACCACACGCGATTGATTATACATTGCCGTCAGATGAGATTATCTGCGTTAAGAATTGTTATGAACAGCGTGAGCATCTGAAAGCTGCTGGTTATAGGTGGAATTCCATTGAGCAGGTTTGGGAGAAGCAGATAGATGATGAATCGGCGGAAGTTTCATTTCTGGCGTCCATCGGCTGCCGGGAATATTATAAACAGTCGGCATCTGAGATGCATGTTTCGGCTATTACATATATCCAGGCCACGGGTCGGACATATGACCAGAAAGATTTGTTGAAAGCTGACGGCTTCTTTTTCCATAAGGATAGCAAGACATGGCGGATGAAGCTTCAGGCAGAACATGCTGAGAACGTGATCAAATTGCTTAGCGAGAAACCTGAATATTCGGAAATAACATTTTCATTTTTGAAGGGGTGAGTTCGATGACAGAACCTGTGATAAATTTAGATGAGCCATTGATCATACATGATGCAGCACCGAGGGAATTATCTGGTGCAATGGCATTTGAGCGTGATATCAAAGCTGTGTCAGATGCCATATCATATTTGAAATCATATCAGCCTCAGGATGATGACGTTGTGCGTACGATTTTGGCTTTGGTTCAGACGAAAGCACATTTGGAGCAGATGGCAGATGTCAGCAGGTCAGAGCCTGTTGTGGAAATTTCTGATTTGTAAAGCTTGGATCTATGCCAAATCTGTTGACAAATGAGGAGATTTTTGCTATATTTTGAGTGTTGGAACAATTTATTCTGAAAGGAGCGACTAATATGCCAGGAACAGATAATATCGTTATTGATAAGGAGAATATGCAGATTGACAGATCTACGCCTTTGGGACAGGCTTTCGAGAGGATGGCTGATGAAGCAGCAGCTCAGAAGAATCCTGCGATGAGCAAGCTCATGTCGAATGTGGTAGCTTATGCAGAAGCAGCAACTGTTGTCGATGAGACCGTTGGCGATCCTGCAAAGAAAGACCAGATGCTTGGCAAGTTGAAGGCGAAGATGGAGTCTGTGTAATATACCCTGATATGTTATTGACACAGACTATTGTTCCTTCGGATGAGTTATTGCATGGAGATGCATATTCATTGTTTCAACAGCCAACTGTATTCGGCGGTGCATTGTTGATATCTATAGGAGCAATCCTGATTATGCTTGCAGTATTTCGAATATTGCGAGCATTTTTATCATATGGATATGTATCACGATGTATTCCACTGGTTAAATTGATTCTGGGAAGCCTGTGCATGCTATCAGGCATAGGATTGATATATTCTTCACCAAATCTGCCGCCTGCGATGACAAAGATCATGTCAGCTGTAGAACCGGCCATACCAGTTATAGCGCTGGTCATAGTCATATTATTTCTTGTGGTATTTTATGTATTATATGGCGTATTCATGTTGATATTGTGGGCGATGGAAGCATATAAAGCGAGGAAGCATAAGGCTTTGGTCGCAAATGCGGAAACATTGACCACGCGAACATTTGAAACACATTATGATGAGAAGCGTGATGCGATTGAAGTTGCCATCAATGGCTTACGGATAGAGTATATCAAACCAACTGATGACCGATTGGAATTTGGATCAGATTTTGAGCTTCGATATAAACGTATATCTAACCGGGAACAGGTTCTGGTGAGTGTGGTATTGCCGCAGGATTTTAGGCAAAAGATATATGATTTGAGGTCAGAGAACATACAAAAACAGATCGAATCTTAAAACAAATAACACCACTTTTCTCGATGAAATGAGATATGAGCGGTGTTATTTTTTATAATGATTTGAATTTTTTTCAACTTTTTTTGGAAAATCTCTTGACAAGCCACGCCATATTATATATTATATAGACAGTCAAAAATGACCACACATATTTGTGTTATGATTTTTTAAGATGAGTAGATAATCCATAGGAGGTAATATACAATGGCTGACAATACTAATCAGACAACTGAAACTACAGAAGCAGAAGCACCAAAGGCTGGTGGCGTTACCACAACGATCGCATCTGCATATAGCAAGGCTACTGCAGCGTATGATCATATAATGGCGCCTATTCGCGCTATCAATGAATACGTGGACAGCAAGAACGATCTTGACCATGCGCTGGAGAACGGTGCTATTACTGAGGAGAAGTACAATGAGGAAGTTCAGACTCTTCAGACCAATGCATTCGGTGAAGATACAAAGAAGTTGGCTATCGCAAATAAATTTGAAGCTGTGGCTGACTGGAAGGAAGCTCACGGTATCGATAAGATCGAAGACAGTGTGCATGATGTGACAGCCAGCATCAAGGATGCTTTCGCCAAGACAAGTCTTGGTCAGAAGTTTGCTGAGATCAAGGCAATGGCTGCTGAGATGGGTGATGTTCAGCACGAGGAAACAGAAGCTGCTGAAGGTCCTACATATCAGGAACAGGTTATGGCAGCAACAGCTGATTTGCCGGAAAATACACCTTCTTCTGTGAGAGAGGAAGTTTACGAGGGCAGACAGGCTGCGCAGACATCTAATGCAATGGCTGGTGATCCTCGTTATGAGGCTCCGGCAGCACCTAATGCAATGGCAGGTGATCCTCGTTATGCCGCACCTGCAACACCTGATGCAATGACAGGTGATGCTCGTTATGCAGCCGCAGCTGAACTCACAGCTGATATCCAGATGGACGGAACTGATGGCATCTCTGCACAGACAGAATTGTCTTAATACAGATCAATACCGTGTGGTGATCAGCTGAATAAAATATCACTGATAGAAATTTTTATTCGATATGATAAACAGGGGATTGCCGAGACATAGCCTCCGGTGATCCTTTGTTTTGTATAGAGGAGAGTTTTATGGCAAAGAATAAGTTTTATGCGGTCTTGAAAGGGCGCACACCGGGATTATACACATCGTGGGATGATTGTAAAGCTCAGGTCGATGGCTTCGCCGGTGCCCAGTACAAGGGTTTTCCCGATGAAGCATCAGCACAGGAATATTTAGGCGCAACCGAAGCAAAGGGCAAGTTTTATGCCGTACATAAAGGCCGTGTACCCGGAGTCTATCTTGACTGGGATACATGCAAGGAGCAGGTAAACGGTTTTCCTGGTGCTCAGTATAAGAGCTTTGAGTATAAGTCTGAAGCCGAAAAATATGTCGAGACAGGCGTTGTTCCGACAAAGACTGAAGTTTCCGAGCAAGAGTCTGCGGATAACCCACTTTTGAAAGAATATGCGGGTAATCATGTGTGGATCTTTACCGATGGAAGTTATAATCAGAATACGAACGAAGCCGGCTATGGTGTATATGTAGCCGATGAAAAGAATCCTCGTATTTTTACCGGAAAGATTAAATGCGAGTATGGCGGTCGTAATATTGAGAGCGAGATCCTGGGCGCAAAAGTCGCTTTGAATTATGCTCTTGAGGGATATAGACAGGGTAAATATGACTCTGTTACAATTGGGTATGACTTGAGACATATCGGCGACATTCCTTCCGGAGTGTATAAGCCCGGCACACCGTACACGAAGGACTATCTCGATTTTGTCAAGTCTGTGCGCATGACAGGCTTGGCTGTAGATTTTGTCCACACAAAAGGCCACACAGGTATCGAAGGCAATGAATATGTTGATAAACTTGCCAAGATTGCATGTGATGTGCCTCTCAAGCCGAGCGAAAAGAAGTTTATCGAATCTTTGAAGAATGTCGAAGGTTTTCCGACGGAAGCGCTTTATTCAGATAGAGAATTACCCGTGATCGCTGAGGCAGGTAGCACCGAACCACAGAACGGATTAGAAGCATAAGGAGGGTTTGTGATATGCCTAAGAAACCACAGTCACAAATGGTGACGATTTCAAATGTCTGGGGCGTGGATACATATAAGAATCAATACGGTATACGTTTCCGTAGTGAGAATTCTGCGACGGGATGGGCAAAAGCATTTATTCCTCAGGGATATGGTGTTCAGCAGAAGTCCGTTCCGACTAATCCAAAGCTGACTACATTTGTTATTCAGGAAAATATAAAGGCTCATGTACGTTTTTATGATGATGAGGTACATTTTCACACTGAGGAAATGGGCATCAGAAAGTTTAAGGAACTCTATAATCAGTCAAGACAGTTAGTCAAGAATGATAAGGCGAACAATCTTGATCTGGATTCACAAACAAATGCACAGCGGGAAGTTCCTGCTGTACCGGTTGATGTCGAAAATCCGGATGATTTGCCTTTTGTATAATTGATAGAAAGGATTATCGCACATGGGAGCATTTAGCAATATAGGTGCGAAAATTACACAATACGCCGGCGAGACATTTTCCGGCATCGGATCAGGTATTGGTTCTATGGCAAAGTTTGGTCTGAAAGCTGGCATCGGATATGGCGTCGGCACAATGATCAATAATGCCGTAGAAGCAGGTACAGGAAAAAGTTTACAGCCTGGGCTTGCTGGTCTCATAGGCGCTTTTGGTGTAAGTACGGCACCGGGAATCATCAATCATATTCGTGGCGTCGATGATGACGTCGATACGGATTCACCTTGGAAGACTATATGCAAGCGTGTTACTATATTTGCAACTATGGCATATGGCGTTTCACAGGGCGTTCACTGGTATAATGATAAACAGGCAGCCGAGAATAATCTGCATGAACGAAGTGGAAATGAGTATCTGCATGGCGTTGTTGATCCTACAGCCACAGTTACTGAGGCTACACCTACTGAAACTACGACTACTGATACGCAGACCGCTGCACCGGAAAGTGAAGCAGTATCACAGCCATCCGGAGATACAAATCGCACGGCAGATGAATTAGTTAATGATTTGCAGACAACACCGGAATCAAGTGATACAATAGAATATCCAGGAGGTTGATAATCGGCCACGTGCTACGTGTCCGGCACGGCCAAAGCCGTTATCATATAAAAATACCCCCTTACAGATATGCTGCCATGGGCTATCTGAAGGGGGTATTTGTTTGCACTGATTATTTAAGCGTCGTCCTGCTCATCACCGGCATTTTCGTCATCCGTATCATAATACGGATGATTCAGTAAGTCTTCCGTGAATTGAAACTTATCCGGATCAAATGATTCGGGAAGTTCATATAGACGCTGATCATACTGACCGGTCTTGGCATCTGTGATGACTGCGAAATACTGTGTTCCGAGATCATCCATATTGACGATTTCCAGGTTCTTCTCGTAAACCTGATCAAACTCGCCCATTGCATAATCCCAATAACTACCAATGTCTTCGTCATAATCTTTCCCGAGGAACTGGTGCATTGCAGCATCGTATTCGTCCATTGTCATAGCAATGATGCGAAGCTCAGGTCTTTTACAAGGCATTTTATCCATATTTTTTTCTCCTGAAATGATATTGTCTGTTTACAGACTTCTATGGAATGCTGCAAGCTTGGCGTTAATCTCACTCTTGCATTTAGGCGACATGCGATTTGCGTGATCTTTCAGATCTTTGATTTTCATCTCTTTGCCGCCGATACGCAGGAGTTCTGATGTAGTGTCATCGCTTAATCCAAAGTCGATGATCCTGATATCTTCAAATTCCATTGGTTCATCGCCTGCGTCAACAGGCTGGTCGTCAATGTTCTTTGTATCGACAGTGTCCTTGTTGGTCTTGCTGTCAGTCTTTTCAGATTTCGCAGGAGCAGGTGTCTTCTCAGCTTTTTCAGTCTTTGCTGCCTTTACTGTTTTGGCAGGCTTTGATGGTTCGGTGCTCACAGCAGGCTTTTCTTTCTTCTCAAAGAATTTGCATGAGAAATCAAGATCTGCTACGAAAGGGTAGTCTGTCTGTATTTTCGCCAGCATTTCTTCAGAGTTGATGTTGTCCCTGTATTTGCACAGCTCCTTGTGTGAACATTTGTTACAGTTACTTTTCATTTCGTTTTCTCCTTTTGTTTTTTTTATGTTCAGCGGCGCCAGTGTGTTTCCAGCGCCGCTTTTACATTTATGATGGCAAAGTGTCAACGATGTCCTGAACAGATGATACGTTGCTGAACGCTTCAGCGAGTCCTGTTCTGGCTGAAGGATTAGCCACAAGGATGCCGGCGGCTTTGATGATAGCGTCAGCAATTTCATCATCAGAAGGGCAGCCACCGTCATCTGTAAAGAAGTCATGACTTTCTCCTGAGATGAGTTTGCCGTCCTTTATTTCATATGACTCATACCAGCCACCGTCGTCATCGGATTCCATAGTCATGTTTGAACCGTCTGACAAATGCTCGGCGAGCGAGGTGAACATTCTTCGAAGCTCATCAGACCAGCCATATCCACAATCACTGTTGAAGCTGATTTCGTATGTGTTGGTATCATCGTCTTCAGTGATGTTCTCGATCTCGAAATCCTTTTCCAGTATCTTTTCAATGCTGGCTTTCTTGATGAGTTCAGCATCAGTTGTTGCACCGACTGCCTGCATGACCTGTGCTTTTTCACCGCACCAGTAAGAGAGTACCGTGTCACAGAGAATTTTTCTCACAGGTTCAATATCAGGCAGCGTAAGCGATGCGTTCATTGAGATAAATGTTCCCATAGTCTATTCCTTTCTATTTTTGTTCCAGATTGCTGTTTATGATTTGCAAAGCCGCTTCGCCTGTCACGGTAAGATCCTGCGGTATTGTTTTCGGTTTTCTTCCGGCGTCTTCCGGGAGTTCATCAAGAAAGCACTTTTTGAGGCATGAATGTCCTATCTGGCGTTCAGTCTGCGCTCTTTTGTCAAACTGTTCGGGGAAGTACTGTCTGAACAGGTTGAAAGATCCCATTCCGCCTTTAACGCACATAATGCAGTTATTGTTAGGAAAGCCCATATCATACATTCTTGGTCTTTTTACGCCAAGTGCTTTGATGATGCCGTGGCAATCGGCTTTTGTGAGTCCGTTATCAATGAGAGGAAACTCATGGTCAAACTGTGGATAACTCTCAATCATCCTTTTCGCTCTGTGAGCTTCGTTGACATCGAAACCCCAGACGTATGTGATGTGATCATCATCTTTGATGTTTTCTTTCTCCCAGGCGAATCTGACTTCTTTCTTAAGCACAGAAGTGCAGGGAGCACCAAAAGGAGAGTTGATGAATTTCCTCTTCAAGATAACTTCGTCAACGTTTTTGTTGGCTGTGATAGTCTGTACATTGATGTTGAATCTTTTTATACAGTCATCTAAATAGCGTTCAGAGTCTGTGTCTTCGTTGGGAAGGAAGATTCTGATCCATTCTGCAGCACCATTTCTGTCTGCGAGAAGCCCTGCAATTGTTGATGATACTCCACAGCTATACCATATGATTTTTCTGTTTGTCATAACACACCGCTACACAAGTCCTTGCGGAGCGGATATTTTTGAGATTGCCCTTATACGAACGGAGCCGTTTCCGGATTTCCGTCCTTATGGCCACGATGCACTATTGAGCATTCAGCTGTAGCCCAGTGTTCTCAGTCTTTTCACCTGCACCGGAAAACAGTTAGAGTCTGAACAGTGAATAATTTTATAAACCCCCATCGTTATCTCCGGGGCTCAACCTGGTCTACCAGGATTCGTGTTATTCCTTTCCTGTTTGTTTGATAGATAAAGGTCGCATGTTTTTATTGCTCCTTTCAGTTACGATGGTTTATCCATAGCATTTTGTTGTTCTGCCAGAACTTCTTTTCGGATGAGTTCATCACGGTCCTTCAGTGTCTGCGTGGTGTATGGATTCCATTTAGGATACGCCAGATTAGGCGTTTGTTCCAAAGCTACATATTCCTGCCAGACAGCTGGCATTTCTTTGTATATCGCTTTGTGTTCACACAGTTTTGCATTTGGACAGAACCAGCAGCCATCTCGCTTCAAGCCTTCCATAGAATATTGGGGTGATACCATGTTATATTTCCTGCATAGGTTCATGGCATCATTTTCTGTATAACCATATTTTTCCAGAAGGGATATTTGATCAGGCTGTTTATGAACAGCTTCTAAACGAGAGGGTTCATCGATGGCAATACCTATATATTGTATGCGATTATCCCTTGCGTGCTGTTCATTCCATTGGTTGATAGGTTTCAATTTGCAGTCACGTTTGATTGCACATATGCCGCCCGGCACGAAGCCCCATGTCTTGCCGACACGTTCTGGTTTTGGCGAACGGCTTAATTTATGCCAGAAATTATCCAGATAATCTGTGTCTGCGCGGAGTATCTGAACGGTGTAACCCCATGATTCAAAAATCTGTTTTTTTTCATATATGAACTTGATGATCTGGGGATTGTGACCTGAGATGTTTCTTTTCAGGTCAAACATGACTTCGGCAAATAATATGGTAACTGTGTCACCCTGTTTTAACAGTTCATTTTCATGCTCATGGAACAGGATGACAGTGGCGGTTGAATCTTTACCGCCGGACCATGATATGACATGGTTTGTATGATTTGGATTAAGATGCGGATTTGTGGTAGCAATATTGAATGTGCCGGACATGAGGCATCATTCAATCGCATATATAGAAGCGCGAACGCCAGGCTACTCAACAAGTTCTTACGTTCTTAATGCTTATTATTCCTCACCTTATGCAATCTTTCCTATACGGCGATTGCTGCCTCCTTATTTCCGTATTTAAGCATCTTAATCCTGTCGCGAACTCTACGAAGTTCTACGACGCATTTCTGTCGTCTCTGACGGTCCATCTTCAACGATTCCTGGTCGAAGCCGATACAAGTCTTGGTTTTATCAAGCTGCATATCGATGATGGTGTCATAGTCTGCGATATCATCCACAAGGGAATCCTGAAGGACTTCGAGGTCGTCAAGATCCATGTTGTCGATATCTTCTTCATCTGCGTCCTGCACGCAGTGAAATTCCTCATCAAAAGGAATCATGTGTTTCTCCGCTGCATTATCAAATGGAGCGAAGACAGGTTTCTTTTCAATTTTCGTCTTGCGTTTTCTTCTCAATGTGATCTCCTTTCATCAGATTTGTTCGTGATCAAATTATGGCAAAGAGCGGATCATTTGCGTCACACACTTCGCCAACTTCACGATAGAATGTGATGAATCCGGTAACAGGTGCCTTGACTTCTATTTCCAGTTTCATTGTCTCAAAAACAAGGACAACATCGCCTTCTTTGACGAGAGCTGCTTCGGGAACACATAGTTTATAGACCGCTCCGCTGTAGTCAGCTCGTACAACGGCCTTGGAAGAGCAGAGGGCTATGTCATTTTCAATGTTCCGCCGCTTTATTTTTTCTTTCTGAGCAGCCAGAATCCGAGAACGTATTCTGGGTATGATGTTTCCGATGATTATGGTAATGACTATGCCGGATATGAATCCGATGGCATACGTGATCCAAAATGAATCGTTGTCCATAAGATGACCTTTCTTTTGATTTGTGAGCATACAAAAAACCACTCCAATAAAGATTGAAGTGGCTCTCTGTAGACTACGTTTATGCTTTTAGTGATAAATATCTTTGCGCTTCATTATTCATTCCTCCTTTATCTGCGGCGTGTAGTAATCGACAAATCCATATCCTTTGCGGATGATATTGTCTATGATGACGAGTTTTGGTTTCAACTCATTGCGGGCAATATCGATTCGTCTGGAATTACCACGGGATCCTGTGAAACACTTGTAGTGAATTTCCCTGATTTCTCCATCAGCGGTCATGTCATATTGAACTTCCTGTCTGTCCGTGTCAAATTCAATTTTCGGATAGAATACATCATCTGAAAATTGTTTGATCCAGATCTTTACGCAATCGTCAGTGAGAGTGATGCCGTGTGCGTTGAGCAGACTCACCATTTTCATGACATTGTACTTCAGCATGTCCATCAATTGTTCATTTTTCGCTGATATTTTTCTTATCTCAACATACATACGCTGACACCTCTTGATTGATATTCTCCTCATATATGAGTTATTTTACCATAAATCAAAAGAGATTTCAATCAGAGAATGCTGAATTTATCAGGAATTTTGGTCCATATTCATTTAGGGATTACCATGGAAGCATTCTGAGAAGCATCCAAATGAGATAGAAGATGATCATTTTCATATTCCTTTCGTGTGTTTGCTATGGTTTACATTACCTGAATGGTCTGCATCAGTTCATCGGCGATTGCATCCCAGTTGAACCCTGCATAGGACTGTCCGGATGCGCCGGGATTTGAGTTTGCAGCAACTATTGCAAGATGATCATACTGCGCAAGGTAGCTGTTTCCAATTATGTCAGCGTCGTCGATAAATTCATCAAGCGTCGCATTCGCAGGTGTCAGGAAACCGTGCTGCTTGTACAGATCATATAGCTGTGGGAGATTATAAGGTGCATTTGGATTATGCAAATTTACCTCCGATCCAAAAGCAGACAGGGTATCGCAGTTCACCATATTGCCCTTGATGGGAATGTATGCTCTCAGATTTGCTCCGTCATGATATATGATGAAAAAGAGAGGATATTCCCAATCTCCGCCGGCGACAGCTCCACAGAATGTGAGGCCGTTGGACAACGTATGAAAACCACACAAGTCTGTGCCCTGATCACCGATGTATGCGTATAGGTTAGGGGACTCTGCACTGAGGTTTTCAAGATCAAAATCGATATTACTCATGTCAGTTTTGACCTGAGGATTATTGTAAGCGATGACTGCCATGAGGTCAGAATCCTTGTCACCTTGAGACGCATATATATTTGGATCGAATACAGCATTTTGATTAGGCCCTGCCGGCGCTGCATTATAATCATTGATCATAATCTGCTCCAAATCTGCGATGGAAATCTTTTTTGCAGTACGCAAATTTGGTGACACGGGTGCGTCATCGTTGATATATCGTGCCATTTTCCGTATTCCTTTCTGAACGATTTTATACGTATGCCGTGGCAATAATGCTGAATGCATATATGCCGGTCATATTCGTATCTTCGGCATAGCCGTCAAGCTTGACTACATCGATGACGAGGCTGTCATAGTAGTGATCGTTAGCGAGCCATTCCTTAGCAAATTTGTCGGTGTAAGCCTTGATGCCATACTTTTTGGTATTCGCTGAAGCACCGAAGACTACCTTGTTTGCCAGGTACTTCGCATTGGTATCAAACTTCTTTTTCTTGGCAGCGTCCCAAAGATATTCATCACCGTTGTCACCGCTGAAATCAGCGTCTATTTCACCAAGTCCGACAAGAACATCGAGGATGTCCTCAGGCGAAGATATGCTTTTGATGATTGTTTTGTGTTCTACGGTCAGTTGACTCATAATTATTTTTCCTTTCTTTGATCAATCGGAATCATATGAAATGATGTTCCGGCTTTTTTCTTTATGGGCATTGGAGATATTTGCATAATGCTTTTTTGTGGTCTGAATATCTTTATGTCCGAGATTTTCAGCCACGAGATAGATGTCACCGGTCGCTTCATATAACTGGGTGGCATACGTGGCTCTGAGTTTGTGAGGTGTGATGTTTTTTTGAGGAATCACTCTCACAGCATATTTCTTTACAAGATTCTGAATAGCCCGCACGCTGATTCTGCGCTTTTGAGACGAGATGAAGAGGGCAGGTTCATCATCAATACCCTTGATGTTTTTTCTGTAGTCAAGCCAGTCAGCAAGGTACGATGAAGCCTCATCGGAGAAATAGACGAGGGATGCATCACCGCCTTTACGAACGATTCGTATGCTCGAATCACTCATGTTCACATCATCAAGATCAATTTCGGCACATTCTGATACACGAATGCCGGTTGATAGGAGAGTGAAGATGAGTGCAAGATCTCTGGTGGACTGGATCTTATTGTAATCCTGCTGTTTCCGGGACATTCCGTCACCGGTTTTGACCAGTTTGATCAGTCGTTTGACTTCATCCTGATTCAGAAATACAACGGGTTTGTCCGCAATTTTCGGCATTGGAATTTTGCGGATTTCGTTGTTGGAAATCTGACCTTCCTGGTACATATAGTCAAAGAAGTTACGTACAGCCGACATTTTCCGTTTTATGGATGTTCGGCCGTTGTATGCGTCTTTGCCGTTTTGACTGTAATGTTCCAGTTTTTCGAAATATTCTTCGAAATCAGCCTTGGTCAGATTATCGAGGTTCTGCGGCGTGATGGACGTCAATTCGTTACCAACCGCAAGATACTCCAGCAAATGTCGTATGTCCAAGACATATTCATACTGCGTGCGTTCCGCAGTATCATTGTGAATTTCTCTGATGAAATCCTTAACATAAGTTGGCATATCTTGCAGCAGGTATCTTGTTTTATCTTTGTAATGATTTGTTGTTTCAGCATGACTGCTCATAAGAAACACCTCCGTAGATTTATTGATATATCAAGATAATTTAAGCATTTTTCTCGACATTTGTCAATATCTCTGCGTTTAACGCGGATTAAACGAATAGATGGAAATCGCTGTTTCCACTCTCTTCCGGCGCTATTTGGAAGCAAAATCTTTCAGATATTCTTTGTTTTTAGGACTTCTCAGGAATTTCAAAGCTTTGGATTCGATCTGCCGTATTCGTTCACGAGTGATGTTATATTCCGCGCCGATTTCTTCCAAGGTGTAGACCCGACCGCCAATGAAGCCAAATCGTTTCATTAAGATATCTTTTTCACGATTGCTCAGTTTGTCGATCAGATGAAATAATGCGTCATGCAATGCTATGTTGTCAGTTTCACTTTCCGGGGTAAAATCGTCATTGGAGATAAAATCTTCCAACTGAGTATCACCATCTTCGCCGATTGGTGTACTGAGTGACACCGGTGTTTCGGATAATTGGGTAATCTCATCGATCTTATCCTTTGTCCAAAAAGGCTTACCGTCATTCTTCGGAGGTGTTACTGTATTCAGATATGCAATAATCTCTTCAACGGTAGGCTCCCGGCCAATTTCCTGAACGAGGTGTTTCTTTGCGTTTGATACTCTGTACACGTTTTCTGACATATGTACAGGCACACGTATGGTCCTGCCCTGGTCAGCAATTGCACGCGTGATGTTTTGCCGGATCCACCATGTAGCATAGGTCGAAAGTTTGAAGCCCTTGGCAGGATCAAACTTATCTATACCTTTCATCAGTCCGATATTGCCCTCCTGAATGAGGTCGGCAAAATCAAGACCGTGATTGGTATATTTCTTGGCAATATTGACAACCAGGCGCAAGTTTGACTGCACTAATTTGTCAAAGGCTGATGTATCACCTTGGTGATATCGATGTGTCAGTTTGATTTCTTCTTCCGGTGACAGCAATGGATAATTTCCCATTTCGGCAAAGTACTGGCGTATCAGGTCAATCGTACCCGGATCATTCGACGATGAGCCTTCAATGTCGCTCATATCATCATCATTTTCTTCTTCAATTTCGACTTCGAGCAGCATCAATGCGTCATCGTCAGGTTCACAGGGTAGATCATCTGTATCAATGGTTTGATCATCGAAGATGTCTACTCTCTTCGCTTTTGTACTTGTCTTATTCATTATTGCTCTCCCATTCATCGTTGTGGCATATATGATTTTGGTATTTCTCAATAATATGGGTTCATATCTTCGAGCCTGTTTTCAGCCAGTCACTCTGGATGTCATCATGAAAAATACCTATCATATCTTTTAAGCCTGCCAGGATGGCATCATCGCTAATCTCAACAGACTTTGTCTCATGAACCCTTTTCAGAACGTGTCCGTCGTTTGAGCAAAATATGCTCGTTTCATACATCTGATAAAAGGATTCATCGGGGTTGCGAGTTGCTGTATAGTCGCATCTGTATGCGCCGTATTGCGTTGAAACAGTCGCCAATGTACCATGAAATGATAATTTTGTTTTATTTTTGGCAGCATTTGTTGTCAACGCATGGGCACACAGTGATAAATTTTTCTGTTCATTGTTCATATTGTATTCTGTCTGTTCTTTGAAACCTGTCAGAACGGCTCAGATTGCCCGTATTTGCCCTTCAATCAGTGTAAGGCTACGGATATACGTTTGTGGGTGTAAAGCCGATTCTGAGGCTCATACGGGCTTAAAAATCATATGGTCAACCAGTATGTTACGCCTTTGATGGTGAACAGTTCAAATGGATTTTCACCATATCCATCGGTCATCTGACCTTCAATGGCATCATCGAGATTCGTCTGTTCTGCATCTGAGAGTTCATGATCAAATACGATAGAAACTCTGGCATAACCACCAAGACGGTATTTGATCTTTGCGGCTTTTGTTCCGGGAATGAAGCATTTAGCTAAATGCTCACGGTATTCCGGCGTCTTCATCTTTTCACCGCCGCACATATGGTTTGAAGAAAGCGCATCCAAAGCCTTTTCTAATTTGCCGGGATGGGCTTTGCGAAGCGCTGTGATTTCGGATTTGGTCATGGGCGTGCACATGTCAGGGTTTTCGCCTTTCTTACAGGCAGTAATGTCATATGCACAGTTCTGAATGTATGTTATCTGCATATTGTTGTCCTCCTGCGATTACGACGGTACAAATATATTGGGATACTTTCCTCTCTTCTTGGCGTCAGCTGTGTTTGCCTCGACGAGATCGGCGTCAGTTTCTACTGTGAAACTACCGTCTACATACGCAGGGTCATCGGGAAGTGGTATCATATCCACATTTTCCAATGCAATATCAATTGCTTCATCGGGTGATTCTGCTTCTATTGTGATCACACCTGTCATTTCATAAGTTACAGGTATCACATATTTCTGTTTTGCCATGTGATTGTTCTCCTTTCACGCAAACAGCAGACCGAGAAATCCCAGTCTGCTGTACAATGTTTTTGTATTTATTTAGTTGTCAATTCAGAACATTGTCACTGTTCTGGCAAGTTCTACGAACTTCATGTTTTCAGGCTTTACCGCTCTCGCATTCAGAATATTGCGCCAAATGCTTTTGATCATATCAGGCTTTAACGGACGACCTTTTTCATCAACGATGCCGGCTTCCACAACCTTGTCATGATCAATGACTTCTGTTAAGGCATTCTGTAAAATAACCATGTCGTCTCTGGATAAACCGGCTTCTCTCGGAATCCACGTGATATTGTCTTTGACCTCTTCATAGTGGAACCATTTGTCGCCTGATGCGAATGCAATGTTCTGCTGTTTGGTCAGGAAGTTTGCCAAATGAACCGTGTACTTGAATTCCGTGTCAGGAACAGGCAACGGTTTGACTGATAAATCTTCTGTCGATTTGTTCTTCTGTCCCATATGGGATTCAATGCAGTTCGTAATGAACTTCTTGGAACCTTCGGGGATTATGCCGTGAATACTGCGAAGTGCTTCAGCAGCAATTCTTGGATGTTCAAACCGAACCGATGGATTCCTGTCGTAATCTTCCTGCCAGCCGCTGTGCCATGCATCGCAGAAGATGCAGGCTGTGATCATCATATCAATTTCTCTGTCTGTGAACTTGATATGAGCATAATCCTGGCTGGTGAGCAGTCTCATCATTTCAACGGTATTGATGATTCTGCGCTTCAAGCCGCCTTCAGCAACATTATCCGCAGGATAATGATATCCATCGACGCCGGATGGTGCCGTGACCACATAATCAGGAATTATCCTGAGGCCGATCTGAGCGAATACTCTGAGACCTTCGTCTTTTATGTATTCAGTCAGACGTATGAAATCATTCATATCCTCATCTGAAATGTGGTTGACTGGACGGATATTAACGGATCCATCGTTGTCAAGGTAGACACCGAGGATGTTCATCTCGGCAATATTGATCATGTCAATATCGACAGTCTTCTCTTCTCCAGTCTTGATGTTTTTGATGACAATACCGTCATTGTCATCAATACGATCAACATAATCCGTATAAGGCACGGTGATGATGGCCGGCATGTGATTGGTAATGTAGCTTGCTACTTCTAAAATAGTACCACCGGAAAGAATCTTGTTCTTTTCCGAATACATGTCGCATGTGCCGTTATGGATCGATACCAATGTATAGGATTGGATGTTCTCCATTTTGTGGATCACTTCGATGTTGACCGTGGCAATGTTCTTTTCCCGAATCAAAGTATTGATGTTATCTGCGATTTCATCAATCCGTTCGGTAGTGGATACGATAAGCAGATTATCCCGCTTACCGATAGCACTGTAATAGTTTTCTACGTCATATCTTGTCATTTTATCACCTCTGATAACTATCGGCGTGAGCCCTCATCATAAAATCCTATCATATATCAGCGAAAATTGCAAGACTTAATCGACATTATCTGTGATGATGATGTATTCGATTTGTGGTCTTCCATATTCTACAGCAGGATCATTTATGATATCTCCATGCATTGCAATGAATGCATTGGCTTCAGTGTGCATTGCTTGGGCGAAGAAACAGCCCTTATCGGCGAGAATATCTCTCATATCTGCATACGAGATATCACAGATATAGTCACCATCGCTGCAGGCAAGAAAATAGTATTCGCAGGGTTTAACCATACCCATTGCTGTCTTGCATGAACGATTATTGGCAAACGAGTCTGGGATATCAAGACCGACACCGTTATCAATGAGCGTCGGATATTCAGTACTGATAGTCCATGATAAACCGGGCATATTGATTTCTTCGTAGGACAGACCAGCTTCTGCTCTGCTCATGTATCCTACGTTTGTGAATAGGACTTCAGTACCAAGCGTTTCGGAACGGTCGCCCTGAAGTTCCCCATTATACACATGCACGCCGTCGCACATGGCCAGATATCCACCGATCATATCGCTGCCGGGAAGTGCCAATACGTATGGCTTTCGTTCATTGAGTCTGTATGCAGATGTTCTGTTACGGGGATTCGACGTCATGGCGGTTGTCATCTGTGATGGATCTGCCATGATCACGTGGAATAGCCAATATGGCTCGTTGTTGATGGAACCTTTGGTGACGGCCACATAAGTCGTATCTGATAAATAGACGTCATCTGCAGATTCCATTTCCTCGGACCAGTTCATGGTAACCTGCTCACGCACTGTTGCAGGGATATTTATTTCTGAATCATCAGGGATATCTTCTGATATTTCTTCTAATGACTCTTCTGATGTTTCGTCAGATATTTCCACGGGAGTATCTTCTGTCTCAATCTTGATGATGTCGGGAATGACCTGCTCAGTCGGATTCTGAATGGAGTCTATCACTGCATCGTCAGCAGTTGCGACTTCTGTCACGACAGCAGATGTGTTTTCTGAGGCATCAACGACTTTCATATCCGTATCCTGGCTGGGGTGTCTGTATCGCGTCAATGTCACGATATAGACAATGAGCGTGATACCAAACACGGCAATCAGACCACCGAGGATACGAAAAAGTATCTTTCTGCGGAGGGCTTCTTGTTCTGTCATTTTCATGTTAATTTCCTTTCATTTTAATCAGATGATGTTTGAGATAATACTGCACGGGAACATCAAAATAATCTGAATTGACGAAGATCAGATATTCTGATTTCTTTGCCCGGGACAGTGCTACCTTATACAAACTTTCATCTACGGTGTTAGTGGAGTTACGAAAATACACAATGGTATTGTCAATGCGCAAGTCTATGGATGAATGAATTGTCGAGAATATGATATCTGCCGATTCGATATCCAAAGCGTTATTTGCACGCATTGATAAGTTGTGCTGCTGGATTTTTGCAGCTTCAGCGTCAATCACATTCTGGATGCGGGTGAGAACTGGCATTCTTATCATATCTTGTGTTGACCAGGTGGTCTGGCTCATAGCTTCCAGATCATCTTTGCTTGCTTTGTACAGGCTTTTCATGTTTTGGGATTGCGCATTTTCTATTTCTGTATCATGAAAATCCCATAACTTGCCGCATAATTCCGGCAGTGTGATTCCCTGTGGGAATGCGTTGAGCAATGTTCTGTGATATTTCGCCAGGATTTTACCCCACAGGAATATCGGTGCCTGCACATTTGTCAGATCAGCAATTTTCAAATTCGGAAATTGCTGCTTATAATACGGCAGGATTGCGTTTTCCAGATGGGCAATATCATATTTGGAACGGGCCATTATGAGAATCTGTTCATGCTTCTGTAGCTTGTCAGTCACATAATCGGATCCGTTCACGAACAGTTGCTGGATGAGTGGTTTTGGATCAGCGATGTTCTTCGCGGTTATGTGTTCTGCTCGAATATGGTCTTCAGACACATCAAATCTTTCGTCCATTTCCATGACGTGACGAATATCATCACTGAGCTGCGTTGTCTGCAGATGGATCATATCGACTTTAAGTTCTGTGTATTTTGACAGAAAGTCGATAACTTTACCGTATGCCATGTTGAACGTGTAGATTGTTTCGTCATTTGCACCCGTAATGTATAAACGACATCCATAACGGGATGCATACTCAAGTACGAAGCATACGATAGGCAATGGCATATTGTGAATACCATTGATGATGATTTCGGATAATGAAAATGGGTTCTTATCGTAATGATATGCTCTGTTCTGACATACCATTGACTCAAGAGTGTAACTTGACCGCTTGATAGCAGAAAGTTCTGCTTCTACTTCGTCAAGGTGCTTATTGACAAACAGTGTGAGCAGCGTAGTTCTATCCAACGGATCAACAATGGTCATTTTTTCAAGAAATGCCTGTCTGAATGGAGTCTGCTGGCATAACTTTAATGTGCTGATGAGTGAATCATCATCAATAAGCACATTGTCTGGATTATTCACGGTGTATATACTGTGAATAAAGTCGCTGAATGTCATGCTATGCGTTCCCGGAATGATCTGGGCAAGCTGATTGGCTTTTGCGATATTCATTGACAATACAGCGATTTCTGATGCCGGGGTTCCACTTTGGATAAGTCCTTTTGCTCTGTCGGCAATCAGCGTAGATTTTCCTGAACCAGCCGGTGTATCAACAATAACGATGGGTGATTTGCTGATTGCCGCACTGATATATATCGGATCTGGGTTGTTAACATATGATTTGTCTATTGTAGCTTTCCGCATATTATCCGTAGAGATATATTTCATAGTTTCTCTCAAAATGCGGTCGCACACCATTCCGTATTCTTCTGGCGACATGGCAATCATCCTTTCAATTAGATTATTATTTCTCCAAATGTAAAAAAATAGCCTCACAGACAGTGTCTGCGAGGCTCTGTAAGGAGAACATCACTATAATACAATAGTGTTCGCAAGTACTACCAATATCGTACCAATTTTATTTGGTGTTGGATAGCATTTTGTTGCTTATAACTGGGATAGTGCTTAGATGTGATGTTTTAATCGTATTGGTGCGGCCAATGATTTTTCGACCGCACCATACAATTTATACCTTATTCATCTTCGTCTTCGTCATCCATGCTGTCAGCAGGTTCATCATCTGAATCACCTGCGTTGATCTTGACTAATCCCGGCACAGCCATTGGTGTATTGCTGGCTGTCTGGATAACAACGGTATCGTCGTCATCATCGTCATCAGGTAAAGCAGTGCCATTTGCAATAGCTGCTGCCGCCTGTTTATCCAGGTCATCAATGATCTTTTCATAGTCACCGCAGATCTTCGGATACGCCATCGTATCATACGCAAAGATGAACTCTGCTTTCTTCGCACGAGTAAATGCCACATAATACATACGCTTTGTGGCTTCCTCGACTGAAGCAGCCGATTCACTCTCGTAGAAGACAACGACATTATCAAACTCAAGACCCTTTGCGCTGTGGATTGTCGAAAGAATGAACTTCGCATTTTCAACAGCCTGTGAATTCTTGTTGTCAGCATTCTTCTGTGAGATTACTGACTTCATGACAGCGTTACGCTGGATTTCGAATGTGATCATGATCTTCTTGACTTCCTCAAGCATCTGCGCCGTTGTGAGAACGGACATTGATACCTGATTCTGCCATGTTGCGACACGGTTCTTGTACATTGCTTCAAATTCACCGTAGATACCCATGTTCTGTCCGGGTCTGCCGAAGATATCATCTCTGGCTTTCTGCAAAGCAGCCTGACTCTTGTAAGGCATCAGATAATCAAACTTGGAAGCAAGCTCTCTTCTGATGGTCGTAAGGATATTTGCAGGCGGAACATACTGGATGTTGTCCCAATATCTTGCGATGAACTTTGAGAACACTGCGTTATCGTGCGGATGCGCAGGTACAAGACTCACAATGTCATCAGGCATGCCGGGACTTGTAGGTCTTGGAATGCCATAGATACGTCTGAGGTAATCTTCGATTTTGGTCAAAGTATATCTCTTCGGTGCAAGGAATGCTACCTGCTCACCTTTCTGAAGCTTGTCATCGATCCACGCCTTTGTGTCTACGGCGATGCTGTGTGAAATAAGGTTGTCGATAGATACGGCGCTCTTATTCTGCATTCTCTCGTAGTGTAAGGTTACGGCCTTCTGGAAGCTCTTCTTTGTGACCGGAGCAAGTGAGTTGGCATGCAACTGAATGTTGGCATACTGGTTTGCCTCAATGTTACCAAGCAATACGTTCGCAAAATCAAGAATCTCCTGATTTGAACGATAGTTGGTCTGAAGCTTATATGTCTCGAATACGCCGGATGCTTCAAGCACATTGAGTGCCTTCGGATTGGATGCTCTGAACTCATAAAGAGTCTGTGAGCAGTCACCTACAATGTACATCGAGCACTGATGTTTATCGGTGTACTTGATGCTGTAGATGAACTCAGCGATCGAGTTGTCCTGCACCTCGTCAATGATGAGATGCTTTGTCTTTGTTTCATCCGGCTCCACGAGCGTATCCATCTTCTGATAGCAAATGATGCTTTCCAGTTCCAATGATGTCTGCTGGATTACGTTCAGCACGTCGATAGTCTCGTCGATATAATCCTCTACGAAGTTGTTAGCCTTCGTATATTCGTTGTTGTCACGAAGTCTTTCGAGGATTCTCTTGAATTTATCAACGAATGTTCGCTGTGCTGCGGATATGGTTCTACTCTTAGGACTGAAGTAGATATCCAGACTGTTCAGGATTGTCGATAAAGATGACAACTGATGTGTCGGATAATTGTGTGAGTAGATCGTGTGAAGCATCGCTGCGATTGTCATACTATGGACATTCGGCTGAAGGTCTTTGATATGGTCAGCAGCGGCATTTGTGAATGACAGCACGGTGATGTCGTGAGGATCAACGCCATTAGCAATCATGTGGTCGATTCGGCCACGAATAACTGTTGACTTTCCTGTGCCGGCTCCGGACTGTACCAGTGTGAACGGAGATACAGACTCGATGGCAGCCGTTTGTTCCAAAGAGAAAGGAATCTTCGACTTCACGTGGGTTGTACACGGAACAAAAGTGTTCTGTGCTCTGTTCTGGTCCATGTGCTGCAGGGTATTGGACAATCTGAGGTTCAGATTTGCTTTTGAAATCGTAGCCACGATATCCGCCGGGAGATTTGCACTCATGTGATCGTACATTGCTTTGTACTGCTCCAGAGGAATGCTGTATTTCTCAAGTCTGGAAAGCATCTCCATGACTGAATCCTTTGGAGATGTCCATACGCTGAAATGATCGTTGGGATCAAAGTTGCCCTTGCATACAGCCATGATATTGCTGATGAGAACATCATTGATGAAATAATCAGCCTGTGTGAGCCATTTCTCGGAAGCCTTGCAGAGTTCCGTGTAAAGACTGTAATTCTGCAGGAAGTCATCAAGCGTCTGCTTATACACATTGTAGCCTGCTGCTGTCAGCTTGTTATAGATGTCAAGCAAGCAAGTCACAAGGTTAGGCACGATGTCCTGATAGAAAGCGTTCTTCTTGTTGTTTGTGAACGAAGCACCCTGCATCATCTGTAAGCCGCCACAATTCACATGATTTTCATCATTCATGTCTTTTATGGCAAAGATGAATACGTTGATAAGGGGTGCAAGTGCTTTCTCTGCATGTGTTGCTGAAGCACCGGGTGCGTTCACAACCTGCTGTTCCTGAATCTGAAGTGCATGGATCGGAGCGATGATGTAAATCTCTTCTGTGCCTTTTTCAGCAATTTTCACCATATCGGTGAGTGCCGGACGCTTCATGTTACGAATATAATTAGCCCAGATACCCGCTGAAATGAGGTAACAAGGAATGTTGTATAACTTGATATCCTTGTTATACTGGGTTGAAAGTTCCATATCAGGATTTGGTGTCAATGTATAGCCATTGGCACGCATTTTAGGATCCCATTTCTCGTTCAAGAGACCCCTGCTCTGGCCACCCTTACCTGTGAGAATGCTCTTGTGAAAGAACTTAGGCGTATATAAGGTATTGACCTTTGTATTGGTTTTCGCTGCACCGTGTACGTCAACCAGTGTAGCAGAATTATTATCATCAATGATAACAGGCATTTTTATCCTCCTTATACAAGCGGTAAAGACCTTGCCAAGCTAAGCTTGGCAAGGCATTGTCTTACGCATCTTCGGACTGTGCATTGTCCGTGTCTGTATCCTCAGACTGCGCTGCATCTTCTTCCCCCGATGGCAACAGAATGTCGTCTGTATCGGAAGGATTGACAACAGACGCAAATCCATTGGCATTGTTGTGTTTGAATTCGAGGACAGCATCCTCGATGATCTTTTGAATCGCCGGTCTTACAGGGCGAGCACCGTATTCCTTGACAAAGTTCTTCTCAGCAAACTCTTCAACTTCATCGTCAGACATTTCATCTGCAAGGAATGTGAATGATGGATGCTTTGATTTGACTTTGGCAACCGTGCGCTTGTAAGTATCTGCTGCAATTTCTTTGAACAGGTTTCTTGTGATTGGATTGAAGTTGATAACCTTTGTGAAACGGTTGAGCAATTCCACATCAAAGAATTTGGACAAATCAGCCACGGATGCGCCGGTCTGGGCATCATCTTCGATGAAGCCGATAGGATCTGATTTAGTCGTGTGTCCTGCGTTGGTTGTAGCAATGATGATTGACTTTGAGAAATCAATTACCTTACCTCTTGATGTCTTGATGTAGCCTTCATCGAAAGCTGACATAAAGAGTCTCTGTACTGAGCGGTGTGCCTTCTCAAACTCATCCAGAAGGATGATCTGATAAGGGTTGCTTTCCAGAATGTCAAAAGGCAGTTCCATTTTGCTGTCATAGCCAACGAAACCTGCGGACGAACCGATGATTCGATTGATCGTGGTGTGATCGGTATATTCCGTCATGTTCAAAATGATCGGCTTTACACCGGTAATATACTGGGCAATGATCTTGACCACTTCTGTCTTGCCGACGCCGGAATTTCCTGCGAACAGGATTGTAAGCGGTTTCTGTCTCTGGAAAAGGGACAAGTTGTCTCTCTCAACAGTATCGATGAGATAATCGATGGCCTGATCTTGGCCCTTGATAACAGAGAGCTGATTTCTCATCTCGTTTGTATCAACGATGACTTTCTCATTGTTGCCTGTCATCAACTTCATCGCAGTGGCACGAAGCTGGGACTTTGAGAGCGACATAGTGGGCATGTTCTGAAGGGCCGCCGCAAGCTGTGGATCATTCTGTGCCTGAACTTCCATGACCTTACGCTTGATGTATGCCGTAGACATAGCACGGTCAAGCAAAGTAATGGCGTTATCAGGTCTGTGAGAGCCCATAGTACGGTACTCATCAGCAACTTTGACAACTTCTTTGATGAGTTTGTCGTTGATGGCAATCTTCTTATCGTAGTGGTCAAACATGGAAGTAGTCATGTTGTTCAGGATGACTTCAGTCTGCTCAACAGAGAATTCGTCCACGATAAGTCTTGTGAAACGTCTGTTGAATGCAGGATCATCCATGAGGTTTTGTGCTTCCTGACTGGTCGTCGCACCGATAACCTTCATATCACCTCTTGCAAGAGCAGGCTTCATGATCTGAGCAATCTGCTCGTAGGTCTTGCTCTGACCGATGAGAACATGAATCTCATCAATGAAGAGGATTACCTTATTGGCAGGATCGGATGCGAACTTGATGATGTTCTTGGTCTTACGCTCAACTTCACCAACAAGACCTGAACCGGAAACGATATTTGTAATAGGCAATTCCCAGATGGTGTAGTCCTGTAATCTGCTTGGAATCAGGATATCACCTACGGCAATTCGCCTTGCGATATCTTCAACAATCTTGGTCTTACCGACGCCACATGCACCGATCAAGAGTGCGTTTGGCTTGAACTTACCGATAAGACATGACAGTGTCTGCTGAATAACAGCATCACGGAATAAGATTGGCGGTTCATTCTTGAACTTCTCGTTATAGTTGATGAGGTATTCGTTAGGATCAAATTCTTCGTCATCCATTCCGAAACCGCCAGTGAATGCGCTTGCGGGAATACCGCTGCCACCGTTTCCACCACCATTTCCACTTCCGCCCGTACCGCCTGAATTAGGATTGCCGTTACCAGCATTAGGGTTCATATTATTCAGCATGGTGTTATGTTCTCCTTTACGCGAAAATACGCATAGAATGCAACATGGTGTCGCACTCTATGCGTTTGTGTTACATTAAGATGTGCTTACGGATGCCGGGGCATATTGCTAACATGCTCTTTGCAAAGTCCTTCGCAGCATCTGTGATATAATTCCATGAACTTGTCGAGATAGGTGCATAATACAGGAATCTCGGATGCTTGACATAATGATTCGGAGCAGTGTATTCAAAGTCAGAGATTACGACTGAGACTTCTTTGCTGAACTTTTGACTCCGATTGATGTAATGCCATATCTGTTCATAGTCGGTACCGCCGCCAACCTTAGGAATCTTTCTGAACTCTTTGTAGATCTCGTTGACGGAACGGTCCTTGAGCTTCAACTTGGTCGTCTGGCTCATGTAGTGAGAAAACGAGTTGAAGTAAAAGTTTACGTTCATTTTCTTAGCCAGCTTGATACATGCCTTGATGGCATCCTGATACTGCCTCTCGGAGATCGATCCGGAGCAGTCAAGATAAATGTGCAAATCAGGCTTATACTTCCAGCCTGTTGTCTTGCCCATTCTGTCCGGGTTATCAGGATCTCTTCTTGACGGTCTCTGATAAGTCATCTTGTAGCATTTGGTAGCATTTTCGGAGGTCTGTACGAAAGATGCGTGCTTGTAGATCTTTTTCAGATATGAATCAAGGTCTGCGATCGTCAAAGGCGTTTTGCGGAATCTGATTTGTGCAGATTTGCATAACTGGCTGCTCTTTCTCATTGCACCGGATGCCGAGATTTTTGTAGCCATTCTGGCAACAGATGTCAAACTCTGAATCTTATTGTTGCCAAGCACCTTTGGTCTCATCTGCAACGCCTTCTGCACGATATTCCATTCGTTCTGGATTTCAGCAGGATGTGCGTGGGCATGCTTCTCCACGTTCATGATGACGATGGTTCTTGGGCACAGATTTTCTGCAAATGAGAATGGCATATGACCAGCAAGATATGCCGGCTTGCCGTTCTGCGTGTTGAGAACTTCATACATCATAAGATAAAACGGGAAGATTCTTGCAAATGAATATGGATCGTTATTCTGTGAGTCATCATCACGCAAAACGAAGCTCTGCGTAAGCTGATTGAGACGGATGTTCTGAAGATCCTGGCAGAGTTTGATGGTATCTGCAGGAATGACGCTGCCGAGCTGCTGCACCTCATTCACCATCCATGTCTGGAACTCCTGCCATGCAGTGTCGTTGACGAAATAGTATCCGAAAGTATCTACTCTGGTGTAGAAAGCAACTGTCGCAAAAAATGCGTCCTTTGATATCTGTCCGCTCATGAGCTGTTTTGATGCATCGATTACATCGGTAGGTACGTATTTACATCTCGATGTGGGAAGAGGCATGTGCTCTTTCAGGCCAGCCTGTACAGCATAGACGTTCTGAACATTCAGTTCTTTGCTGTAGTATGTCAATGTCTGCTGGAAGATTTCCTTCATGCGGTCTTCAGCCTGCACATTGACACCGTCGGCCGAACAGTCAAACAACAAATCTGTGATATCCTGTTCGGTCAAAGGCGTTCCATCTTCTTCAATTGTTGCGGGAGATCCGGGAAGCAATGGTGTGAACAACGGCTTCGTGATCTGATTCCGTACTATATCATATGGATCAAACTGATTCATAACGGAGCCGGTATACAGACTTACCAATTCCGTTGGTTTCTGGTTATTTGTAGTAATAGCCATTGAATGTCGGCTCCTTTCTGTGTTTAATCCATTCCAAGGAAGCTACCGATCATTGATCCAAGCGGAGTGCCTGAATTTACGAGAGCGGCATAGTTATCCTCGTTCATTTCATCGTGGCTCTTGAGATTTGCAAACTGCTGCTGATATGAACCGGTGAGCAGATTTGCCTTGTAGGACTGAGCAGCAACAGTGATAATCTCTCTGTTGGCAATACCTCTGCCATTGGACTCATCCTTATCCCATGTTGCATAGAGAATGAGTGCAGACTTCTCATCATCAGAAAGCTGCGCGATCATGTCATTTCTGGTCTGTCTATCCTTGCACTTCAAGATGCTCTTGTACACAGCAGGCTCTGTAGGAGCTGTGATAGTGTTTGCCTTCTGCAGCATACCCTTGGAAACATCATCTGCGATTACGGAGCAAAGTGCATCGGCGAAAGGTGTATCACCTACGTGGCCCTTGACAATGCACTGGAGCAATGATGCGTCCTCTCCACTGTCGGAATCCTTGTATGTCTGTCCGACATAGTAAGTGAGCTGTGCAAGATCGCAGCTGTTAAGGAATGCGTTCAAACCGGAGATAGTTCTTGGAGTGGTGATCTGCTGGAAGCCTTCTGCTGCGTCATCGAATGACTCGTAAGATGCCTCGTAATCATCACCGTCATCACCCTGTACAGTGGATGTCTCAATGCCGGATTCCTTGCAGAAAATGTAAGAAGGATTTGCCTTGAGCACCTGAGCGATGTAAGGGTTGAGATTCGGCTCATGCTGCATCCATGCAACCGATGAAGGAATCAAGGTGAACTGTGCGAATCTTGAGATAGACGCAGAGTCCAATGCCTGGATATTACCCTTATCGTTACCGGCTACGATGAAGCGGATATTGTCAGGGAACTGATATGTTCCGATTGTTCTTGCTGTTGTGAATGACAAGATAGCTGATGTGATATCAGCACTTGTTCTGTTGATTTCATCGAGGAAGAGAACAACGATGTCATCAGGGTTGTTCTGTGCGCAGGTGATTGCATTCTGCACTGCCTGATGAGGGAAGAAGATCTGCTTCCAAATCTCTTCGTCTTTGCCGTTTACTGTCTCGATTGACTTTACGGAACGGCAGCCTGTGAGATCAGCTCTATCGCCAAGCTGATTGCATAAGAGCTCGAAGAAATGCCAGCCGTTCTGCTCGCACATGTCTCTTATGATGCTCGACTTACCAATGCCGGGCTCGCCCTTGATCAAGGGACAGATAGGCGTTGCTGAAGAAACGTACTTCACCTCTTTAGCAATAAGGTCCTGAAAGTCCTTGCCAACTTCAATAGGGATGTTCATAATTTCTGTTCTCCTTTTGTTTTTATTATGTAGCGACATATGAAAAAATGTGTAACAATAGTTTGTTGCGAGATATCTATTGCAACCAAAATACACAGTTTTGGTTGTAATACTCATAACTTTTCGTAGAAAAAAGTCTTATTCGTAGAAGTGAGCATTCACTTCTTAGGAATACCCTGATAAACCATTATATCAATATTCGTACCTGCAAAAGCCTCTTCAATTGCAGGACGGACCTGGGTCTTCCAGTTCATCTTGTCAAGTCCGGACGCAATATATGGCATGGCGATTGCAGTGACGTCTTTCTCCTGACAGATCTTGACGGCAGCCATAAGTGCATTTTTGAGAGTTGTCTCTGTGGGTTTCTCAAAATATCTTCGCTTTGTAACGAGATTGATAACCGGAGTCTCTAAAATAGCGAAGCCCATGTGACCCTCATCCCAATAATCTAACGGCAGGTTTTCTAAGCGTGTCTTAATACGATTCTTTATATCGAAATGCTTGTTGAACGCTACGGCAATACCTGCCCCGCAAGCAATATCCGCCGAAATACATTGTATGAACGTCACGTCTTTGGCAGTGAATAAATCACCGGGAATTTCTCTGATTGTCATACTACTCCTCTCCTATAGATTGCTGATAGGTTCCTTTGCTTACGTTGTGGGCGACTTCAAGTCCCACAATGTTTGCCAAAGTAAAACAGGTTTCTACCTATATGGTGGAAACCTGTAAACATAAAAAAATAATCCTTGCATATCAGCGTAGAAAATGTATCAATACTTGAAACAGCATTGAATATTCTCTCCATTTCTGGTATAATAATCTGATAAATGAGGTTTTTTGAATAGGAGATTGATATGACAGGTGGTAGTCATGTGGCGACGGGAGTTGCCACCGCAGCAGTAGCATATGATACATATCTTTTGATGAGCCATATGCCGGAAGAATCCGTATTTTTCAAAGTAGCCGAAAAGTCCGTTGAGTTTTTAACTACAACATCGTGGCCATTATTCGTGTACATGCCGATTTGCTTGGTGCTTTTTTTGCTCGGACTTTTGTTACCGGATATTGACAGCCCATATTCTGCACTTGGGCGAATATTTTATATCCCGTTCAAGCATCGAACGTGGACGCATTGTTGGATACCATTGTTTTTATGCGCCATCGGCAGTATTTGGTACCGTATGCTTTTCTGGCTCGGCATGGGAATTTTTACTCACATGTTTTGGGATTCGTTTTCAGCATCAGGTGTGATGTGGTTTTATCCCCTGAAGACCAAACATTATTGTAAATTGTACCACACCAGTTCACCTTCTGAATATGTGGTTATGACTATTGCAGTAATGATATCCATTATATATACGGTGTTTGCTTTTCAACATACATATCATTTCTTACATGTTATTTTTCAATGGTAAAAAATATCCCCGCATTTGGGAATGCGGGGATTCTTATTCTTTGTGTATCAGTGATTTTTAGATCAGTCCATAATGTTTCATCTGCTCTCTGGCCCAATCTTCTTTTTCGGAACCAAAATCAGCAGGAGTGTATCCTCTTTCATAGACTTCGGTCCAAAAATCCTGTTCGTCCTGATTGCTCTCAGACGCATTTTCAAGCCACGAATATAATTCGTTGACAGTGTCAAAGTCGTGCCTTGTCTGGAGAACACACATCTTGTCATTTCCAACGGCTGCACAGAGAGAAAGAAACTCACTGTTATCGCTGAAAAGTCCACGTGATCCGTCATCGGCGCAAATTCTCATGTCATCAGGCAAGTCTTTGATGGCTTCTTTCAACATTTTGATTGTCATTTTATTGTCTCCTTAAATAAACACAGCCAGCGGCTGATCAAATGACTGATACAGGGTACTTGTCATTTGACCAAATCACTGTTGCAGATGTCAAGCAATTTATCAGATATCAGCTGTCCATGTTCTGTGAGGTAACTATGCATGATTGGATTCTTCAGTTCACCGAATTCGCCAAGGGCGAGTACGTTCCACTTGATACTTTCCCAATCCTTGTCATAATATGTGAATGACAGATAATATGCATTTTGATATTTGATGATATCGCCATCGATGCATTTTGTTATCGGGAGTACCGTACATGCCTTGAATAAGGTGTCAAGTGAATCTGTCTTGAGGACACACTTGTTCTGGAACTCGTCTATTTCAACTTTCTTCTCGGCCAGATATTCGTTGATATACTGTTCAGCTGATGACTCAACCATTTCTTTTGGATCATACTGGCATTGCCGACAGTTTCCGTCACATGTCATGTCTTTTCTACAAAACTGAACAATCAGCAACACCATGTCATCAGGTAGTTGCTTGAAATCCACAGATACAGGCTTGTAGTCGAGATATTGATCTTTTGTGTTCTGTTGGAAATAAGGCATGATGAAGCTGTGCATCAAGTGCCCTATAAATACGCCGTTGGCGCCGAGAGCACTGAACATTGTTACCTGTTCAAGCAGCCCTGATGCAGTTATCCCATATTCCCTGACATCATCAGGATTGTATAAGGCCAAGATATGCTGATTATCCTGAGCCTTAACAATGGTAATGTTCTCCATCATACTCATCTCCGTTCTTTAGTATCGTTTCATTTCAGCCACACGTCCATTGTCCATATAGTTGCACTCTCGGAGTATGACAACTTGGTCTGTCAATTTTGACAGATAATCCGCGAGGTCATAACCCTCCCAGATATCACAGGTTTTCTGTGCGATGAAGCAGTTTCCGTAATTGCTGAGGATTTTTGGAACGTAAGCAACATGATCTTCTTTGGATACGTTCCATATAGTGGCTAATGTTGCAAGTGTATCGCCCTTGATCTCATGACCACAGTTCTCGCATCGGATGTAGTGCTTGGATCCTCGCCCCGATATTCTGCCGGATTTGACATGATCTGAATGGCATCGGGGGCATACGTGAATGTTTACGCTTTCTGCTATCATAATTCATCTCCTTGTGAATCGCTGATGGTTGTTAGCTGAATTTTTCGGATGCAGTGATGTACTGCTGCATGATGTACATGAAATTCTCGGGTTCACCAAGCAATCTGATCGCACAATGCTCTATGGTGGCCGCAATGTTTTCTCTGGTTTCACCGTCATCGGATGTGATGTAGGATTTAACCTTTGGTTCACCATTGTCCGCTGTGTCATCAGCCTTTTCCAAGATACCCATATCGAGGCAGTCTTTGACAATTGCTGCCATGCGTTCGATGAGGGTTTTTCTCTGGATCAGACCGTCTGCATATTTGGACACGGATTCTTCTGTGTAATCATTTGTGTAGATTAACACGTGATTGATGTTGCTTGGAAAGCACACTTCATCATCCATGCGATTGTAGATCTTGTCTTCAAAATCGCTGAACTGCTCATCTTCAGCAGCATTTCTCTGATCGAAAACCTGCTCTTCTGCGATTTTGTCTTCAGCACGCTTTACTGCATTTGCTTTACGGTTCAAGTCATCATTTGCCTGAACATAGATTACCTGAAATTCTGTTTCCGGCATATTCTTCACAAGAACATCAATCCCGTTAGGATCGATGATGTAAATGTCGGACTCATTCACCTGTTCAGCCGTGGCAAAGTATTCGTATCCGTTGATGACGGTCTGCGCCACTTTATCAGTGAACTGATCAGCCTCTTCGGGCTTTATGAATATATGGCTGTTTTCATTTTCGCTGCGCTTTGGTCTTGTCGCATATGACAGAACCTGTTTTAATCCTCGCTCGGTGAGTTTTCTGGCAAGGTAATCTTTGCCGGATCCTGTCCGACCAACTATAAGGTATATCATTTTTCTTCCTCCTCGGGAGCTGGTGAATCTTCTGTGTCCATGCGGTATCTTTCGGGCATTTCTGCAGGAGCATCATCCGCATATTCTACAGGCAATTCAAATGTACGTATATAAAGCTGCACACAGAGCAGTGTATCAAGATTGTACTCATCCAGTTCTGTTCCATCGTTTAGGACTTTGTACTGATATTCAACGCCGCTATTCATATCGTAATAGATATAAATGCCAGATGGTACTTCTTCAATTGGATACTGTGCAATCAGCTGCTGGCCTCTGTCAGAGCGTGATGATACGAAATATGTCTTAAAGAGATCATATTCTTTCAGCTTTTCCAACAGAGCATCATGTACATTGGCACAGTCAGGACATCCCCAGCGGAAGAATATAATTACACATCCTTTTGGATCTACAGGAACTTCTGCCGACTGGTCGATGAAACCGTGGTCAATGTTGTACTTTATCTCTGATAAGGTGTTTTTCTTATAAAAATCACCATATGCTCCGTATTTCTTTGCCTGGGAAAAGATGATACCGTATATGAACAGGCAAATAAGTGCGAGAGCAAAAGCGACTGCTCCGACTTTGAATGCAGCATTGTGGATTTTTGTCAGTTTTGCATTTTCGGCGGCAACACCAAAATCCCCAATTTCATCCACATGCTGTTTTGTCTTGACTGTATATCGCCATCTCATAACGAATGTGATAACCAGACTGATAAATCCGATTATCGCTAAGACAATAGCACATATTTCGATATGAAATAGTGTTATGAATTGTGTTACGTCAAAATATGTCAATGACTTCATATGACATATCTCCTTTCTGTTATTATACTCGGATATTCAATCTGAGTGGAGTCGATGTTCTCACTGATAAGTTACCTATTTTGATAGCGGTTGCATCCTCAGGGAGGATGAAATTCCGCTTTTCTTTTATAAGCTCAATGTTTATCAATGCTATTAAAGTGAGATATTTTGGATAAGCCATGTTTATCTTCTTGTTTCTCAGTTTGTCCATAACGTCGGGGCCTTGTGCAATAATGTCCAAGTTGGGTAAATCAAGCTGTCGTAAGGATTTTTGCAAATACTCTACTATTGCTTGATTTCTGAGAAACATATGACCTGTTTTTGCTTTATCAATGCATAAGCGATCTGATTCATCAAAGCCCAAAGGACAATTGATCTCTATCATTTCGCCTGTATGTTCTATTCCAAAGATATCGTTCCAAAAATTTACTTCCTGCGATGACCATCCCATGTCAGGTATGTCCTGTGTCAGAAAATCTTCATATGCTATATATGAGTCAATGTTCCAATCGATACTTTGGTTTTCCCTGTCGTATTGCGCTGTTAATGTCATACGTGTGGTGCATACCACTTCACGCTTATCGATCAGATAATCGCTAAACTCATACTGATATAAATCATTTTCAGGATTTTTGTCAAGTGATTTTATGTGAAGCATATGATTCACAGACAATTTTATGACATATTCCGGTAGGCATGGTGTGAAGATATCCATACCATATGTCATAGCAACATCTTTTGCATCATCTTCGATATTCATTTTGAGACTTTTGAATGATGCCGTATGTTCACATGATTTGGAAATATCGAATTGTGGAAGCTGTTTTAACTCCTGCAAGTTCTTATATCCATGTTTTTGGAACGCATGGTCAAAGTATTGCGTGCGCATTTTACGCAATAGCGGCTCGTAGAAATCAACAACAGGATTGGTCTCGCGAGCAATCAATACCGGTTTCTTGTATTCGGGCCACGCATCAGTATTAAAGGCGGTATCATTCCACATGGATATCAGATCGTTTTGACCGTATATACCGCCATCATCATATCGATGAGGATTCAGGATTTTTGATATCACATTGGTTTGATGCGTGGCATATGACATTGCCTCTTTTGTCAGTTTCTGCATTCGCGATTCCGGCATAAAGGGGTAATCATTTGTTTTTTTCTTCATTATCCCAAATCCTCCTTTCGATATTATTTGAACTTGAATTCTTTTCTGATGTTTTCGAGTTCATTCTTCTCAGCGTCAGTGAGCGTGCCAGAGTGTTCTTTCAGTACAAGAGAATTGTATCTGTGATCACGGGCTCTGCGCTTTTCAATGACTTCCTGTTCCCTGGCGAGTCTTGCTTCACGCTCTTCGTCTGTTTCGTATTTACTGTGCATCTGGCTCTTTTCCCATTCCTCATCCTGAATGTCGGTCTTAGCGATCATTCTGGTCACAAGGAATAACAGCCAAGGCATGCCGGCTCTACTCTCGTCGTGTTTATCTCTGTATGGTAGTTTTTCGCTGGCGATTGTATAGATGATGAGCGCTTTATCTTCATCTGAGTAGTTCAGATCAGCGTATTGTGCTTCTCTGAGCATTTTCTTCAGACGAGTGTAATAAAATCGTGACAGGTAGTGTTCGTAAGCTGAATTGTCATAGCCTGCACGTCTTTCATAAGCAAAATCTTCCAGAGTCTTGCCGTATTCCTGCTTACGAAGTGCATCCGTGATTTCTTCAAAACGTGGAATATTGCTCGTGTCGATGTCTGCAACACGGACAGATTCTGCTTTCACGGATGGTCTTTGAATTCTGCAAAGCGATTCAAAGATGTTCTCAAAATCTTTGATTGACAGTTCTCCGGTAGATGGCGGAAGTACGTTTCTGGTGAATGTAACAAAGTGATCTGCCATAAGAATTTCATAATCCTTATCCTTGCTCTGCATTGAAGCCTTAGCCGCTGCATCAGGATATTTAGCAAGGATGTCTTTTGGCAAATCAAAGACTAAATGCAAACCATGTCCTGACATGGATATTTCTCCATATTTGTATGGGAGCTTCAGGAATTCTTTCTTAAGAAATTCCGGACATGCGCCCTCGACATCGAGGACCACAAAGCCGTCCTCTGTGGCATCTAACAGGTATGCATTATTTCTTGCTGTAGGCAGCGTATCGCATACCGTTTGCAGATCAACCAGAGGATGATGCCCTCGATCCCATGCACAACCCCATACTTTTTCGAGATTTATAAGTGCATACATATCCAGAGGCATTTTGCTTTTCTTCTTACCATCATTGCCGATGACTTCTTTGGTCGTAGATACGGTCCATCTCTTGTTATTGGCAATTTTTTGTATTACGGGATTGGTGTAGAAATCACCAAAGTCCTCGTAAGTCATGATTCCATCTGGTGTCATAGTTTTATCCTCTTCAAAAGTGATTAAAAAAATGTGGCCCATACGCAATTCATTGTATGAATATACGCATGAGCCACATAAAATTCAATGGTTACGTCATGATTTTACGCCGTTTGAATCAAGCCGTGGCTTAGTAAGTTCTACCAGGTCCTACGCCGAACTGAACTGCCTGCTGCTGAGGTGCTGCGTTGTTAGCAACAGGAGTCTGTGGAACTGCGCCAAATGAATTGAACGGATTAGGTGTTGCCTGAGGTGCTTCTGCTGCAGGAGCAGGTGTGCTACCCTGTGCGGCAAAGCCGTTGCTTGCAAATCCGTTAGCAGGTGCAGAAGTTGCAGCCTGAGGTGCTGACTGAGCAGCGATCTCTTCTGCTGTAGGCTTCTTATCTTCAGGAGCCATAGCATTGAATGTTACGCCGTAATCTGCCAAAGCGTTGGCAACATTGGCGTTGTTGCCGTAATACTGGAAGTCATGTGTATTGATAAGGACGGTATCAAGGGATACACCATTGTTACCCTGTCCGGCGAATACACGAAGTACCAGAGTTACGTCTGTGCCCTTGGCGAGCTCGCCGTTAAGCTGGATCTCATCATAAGAAGGATGATTGTTAGGGTCGCAACCCTCTGCGATCAAACCTACCTTAGGAAGGAACTGTGACTTGTTCATACCGGTGTAATTGAGGCCGGGATAATCTGCAGCACGGGAAGAATTGTAGCATCCTTCCAAACCGTAGATCTCTTCGGGTGTAGGATGAGCAGGATCCTTTGCAAGTACCTGTGCATTGTACACGGAGATCGTAGTGTAGTTCTTGTCTACCTTGTGGGTTCTGCGGAGATTGTCCTTGGCTCTCTCTTCGTCAGTAGTGTGACGGGTGATTCTTGAGAATCCTACCTGTCCACGTACGAAGAATACGCTACCAGGAGTAAGCTGATTGTTCAAAACTGTTCTTGCCATAATTTTCTTTTCCTTTCTTCATGTGGTTTCTTCATTTGATTACTTCATGTGGCTGTTTCATCTTTGTTCTGTGATTGGCGTTCACAGCATAACCATTTATTTTTTAGCATTGTTCTTGCTTTTTTCCACGAACTCTGCTATGATGTGATTATATCATAAATCTTTTCATATATCAATAGATATTTTGAAAGAAATACGAAAAAGGACACGAGGTAGCAGAAATGAAAAAAGCAGGTAAAGATGTCGCAACAATTGGACTTGGTACGGTTCTGATTGCGGGAGTAGCAGCTTTGACGATTTTCTCGTCGGTCGCTCTGGTTCGTCATCTCAATAAGGAAGCAGATATGAAATATGTTTCCGCTTTGAATGAGTCAGCACTTAACGATTCCGCTCTGCGTACTATGCCGGATGATCGGGTAAACGATAACACCGATATAGTTCAGGGAGAACCATCGGAAGATGGTTCAATTCTCGGAGACCAATTAAGTGATGAGAACTCTTCGCCAGAAGACCAGACCACGTCACCCAGCAACATCACGATGAACGCTGATGACGGCGAAGCCGTCACTTACCCTTATTACATTGGTACGGAGTTTGTTGTCGTTGACCCGGAAGGAAACATGGTATATCTTGTGCAAAAAGGTGATACCCTTTCCGAGGTATCTGGTATACTCGGTTACAGCGTGGATGAACTTGCTGAGTATAACCAAATCCGCGATGTAAATCTCATCTATGTTGCAGAGAGCTTACGTATTCCAGCAAGCCCCGACTTGGTGGAAAACGTCAAGAAATATGTCGAAGGTCGTCAGACAGCACATGCAGGCGATGATGTACTCAAGAATGAGCCTGATTCTGAAGATTCTAATGATGGGGCTAAGCCACAGCAGCCTTGAACGTAATTATCGCAAATGCAAAAATATAATCCCCCGAGTGCATAGCACATTCGGGGGATTTTTCTTATGTGTGGTATTTCGGTGCTTACTCCGATTCAGTCGTTGGTTGTGTTTCGGAAGAATTATCCGTTTGTGCCTTCACCGTATGGAAAGTATTGATGTACGTCGATGCATCATAATCAGATAATGCTTCCAATGTGATTACGTGAGTTCTTGGATCATTCTCATCAGTCTTGAATATCCACACGATAATTCTCGCACCGGTTTCTTCGTTCTGTGCGATTTGTACATCAGTGGGATATGTTCCAATGACACCTTCGCTTTCGATGATATCACCATAATTGCGTTCAGATTGCTGGATGATTGATGCTGAATATGCTTTGAAGTCTTTTACATCGGCATCAGCAATGGACGCCATGGTCATATATGATGAGTAATCATTGGTGATGAATGTCTTGATATACTCGTCCGGATTTTCTGGATCTGCAATTTCAACCCATGATTTATCAACATATAGATAACCTACATTATCATTGCCGATTTCATAGGACATAGAATATATCCATTCATTGATTTCTTCTTCTGAAAGCGGATTACCATCGGCGTCTTCGACCGCTGTCAGATTTCGAGCAACCTGCATATATGCGGCAAGATACCATGTATTGTTTGTTTTGAACACGATAAACTGATAAACATCTTCTTGGTGGACTGTGTAGTCACCACTCTTCTGCGTTAGTGGTATGAATGATACACCAAGCTGCGCTTCTTCCGGTTGTGCATTTGACAACACTTCTGTAATTTTTGCAGTATCAGTAGGAGTCCATTCTGTTTCAATGTTTGCTGAATCCCAGACAATTTGTTCTTGATCTTTGGCATTTTGCGCATATTGGATCTGCCTGTCGATATCGGTTTCGTAGCTTTGCATGTCTGGCTGGTATGGATAGTAACATTGCTTGATGCCGTTTCTGTCTACATCACTCATAGCTGTGATGTAATTCTGGATCAGTTGATCCTTATCCTTTGCACCAGCATGTTTGGCTTTGTACTGCCCAATGGCGATAAATACAATGCTGCCGATAACAAGAACGATGATCACAGCGAGAATATCCAACAGAATTCTTTGTTTCAGTGAAGTGGGCTTCACTTCTTCGGTCTGTTTCTTATATTCTTTGAATGATACTAATTTTTTCGGTTTCGAGTGTTTCGGCCTTGAGTGTCTTTTCTTACTTTGTGGTGACATTGTTTCTCCTCCTTTTTTACTTTCCCTTGATGATAACATTGTCGGCATAAGATTTTAAGATTTCGGCATATGTCTGCATATCTGAATCCGATGGTGTATGAAAAATCGGGTTCAATACATGCTCGGATTCTTCATAGTATTGCAGGCTGTAATTTGTCACATGACCTATGCATTCACCTATACGACGGAATGTGTCGGCAGAGTGCTCTTCCGCTGTCACAGTCGTGCGAAATTCATAGTCGATGTCCGAATGTTTGATCAAATCGATACTCCGCATCAAAGACTGCGTGTCGATTTTGCAGCCGGACAGTTTGTCATAGGTATCAAAATCGGATTTGATATCCATTGCAATGTAGTCAAGCATTGAGTTTTGCAATAATTCCTGCAACATTTGAGGATTCGTGCCATTGGTATCCAATTTGACTTTGTACCCGATGGCTCTCACATGTTCAATAAATTCAGGAAGATCTTTTTGCAGGGTTGGTTCTCCGCCGGTGATGCAGATGCCCTGTAACCTGTTCTTTCTTTCGTTCAAGAAACGAAGTATATCATTGACAGGGATGATGGCTGTGTCATCAAATTGATCAGGTGTTACCAATCCTGCGTTTTGACAGAACGGGCATCTCATATTACATCCACGGGTGAATATCGTACATGCAACATAGCCCGGAAAATCCAAAAGCGTTAATTTTTGTAATCCGCTTATTATCATTATGGTGTATCCTTTCTTGTGCCAATGCTGTTAAGCTGAAAATATCACAGCATTTTCTATTCTCAGCTTAGCATCATTGATGAAAAAAAGAGGGAAGATCATGACAATCTTCCCTCTCGCATGACATCATGTTCTTGTATTATTCATCTGCTTTCACAAAACCGATGATGTTGCTGACACCGGTGTATGATTTGATATCATTGCCGGTTTTGACAACAAGTGTCGGTGCTGAACAGATTCCATACTTTTCGACAAGATCTTTGTTTTCCTCATCGTCAGCATAGATCTTTTGCACAGGGTAATGCTCCAGCACATTCATGTTTTCCAACATCTGGCAGTTCGGACAGGTGTGTGTCTTGAACAAGAGATATTCTGTTCCAGACTGGATCTGATCTTCTCTTCCAAGGGGAATGTGAGAAGAATCCATCTCAAGTGCTTCGATTGCTGCGTTGTCGGAATCATCAAGGGTCATATCGATTTCTTTGTTGTGCATTGAGAAAGAATTTCCGATATCGTAGGACTTTCTCTCCTTGAACTCAGAAGCCTTACCATTGTTCCAGTTGGAAACAGCTCTGTAATAGCCTGTGATACGGGAGTAGACTTCCGTAGGCTTTCCACAACACGGGCAGCTTTTCTGTTCACCTTCAAGATATCCGTGTTCCTCACAGATGGAGTATACGGGTGATAAAGTGAAGTACGGAAGCTTATAGTTCTCAGCTACAGTACGTACGAGCTGCATTGCGCTTCTCCAGTTCGGCATCTTCTCGCCGAGGAAGCAGTGGAACACTGTACCGGATGTGTATTTACACTGCATATCATCTTCGATATCAAGTGCTTCGAACACATCGTCTGTTGCTCCAACAGGAAGGTGTGTACTGTTTGTATAGTACGGATCACCACCGACTGCGCCGGCTGTGATGATATCAGGATATGTTTCCTTGTCATAGCGGGCAAATCTGTATGCAGTTGACTCTGCAGGTGTTGCTTCGAGGTTGAACAGGCATCCATACTTCACCTGGAAGTCGGACAACTTTTCTCTCATGAAATCGAGTACCTTGTTAGCCCATGCATGAGCCTTATCGGTTGTGAGATCAGCCTGAATCCACTTTGCATTGAGGCAAGCTTCATTCATGCCGACAAGTCCGATTGTGCTGAAGTGATCCTTATATCCGTTAGGCAGGTAAGCCTTGGTATAAGGATACAGGCCCGCGTTGTAGTACGCTGTGATGACACGACGCTTTGTATCAAGTGATCTTGCTGCTACGCTCATGACATCTTCAAGACGCTTGAAGAAATCGTCCTCGTTTGATGCAAGATATGCGATCTGAGGAAGGTTGATTGTAACAACACCGATACTACCTGTGTTTTCACCTGCACCGAAGTTACCACCGTTCTGCTTTCTTAACTCTCTGAGGTCAAGGCGGAGGCGGCAGCACATTGATCTTACGTCACTCGGCTTCATATCAGAGTTGATATAATTGGAGAAGTAAGGTGCGCCGTATTTGCCGGCCATTTCAAAGAGGAGACGGTTATTCTCGGTATCATCCCACTTGAAATCAGTGGTGATGCTGTATGTCGGGATAGGATAAGCAAATCCACGACCTTCGGAATCACCTTCGATCATTGTTTCCATGAACGCCTTGTTGACAATATCGGCTTCAGCCTGACAATCACCATAAGTGATGATCTTGCCGTCGATTTCTAACGGCTTACCGGCTACGATAGCAGGGATGTTTGCAAGGTCTTCAGGAATCACCCAATCCAGAGTGATATTTGAGAACGGTGCCTGACAGCCCCATCTGCTCGGTGTATTGATACCGAATACGAACGACTGGATTGCCTGCTTAACTTCCTTGTAAGACATATTGTCTGCCTTAACAAATGGAGCAAGGTATGTGTCAAAAGATGAGAACGCCTGAGCGCCGGCCCATTCATTCTGCATGATTCCGAGGAAGTTAGTCATCTGATTACACAGTGCCTGCAAGTGATGAGCAGGACCTGATGAGATCTTTCCGGGTACGCCGGTGATACCTCTCTCGATGAGTGTCTTGAGGTTCCATCCTGCACAGTAACCGCCAAGCCAGCCAAGGTCATGGAGATGGAATCTCTTCTGACGATGGTATGCAGCGATTTCAGGATCGTAAAGTGTATCAAGCCAGTACTCTTCTGTGATCATAGATGACTGGTTAAGGACATTTCCTCCGATGGAGTAGCTGACAGACGCATTCTGCTTTACACGCCAGCTCTGTCCGTCTTTCTTGACTTCAGCACCGTGGATGCTTTCGGATGTCATATCAGTGATATCATCGATGACAGGGGCTCCGACATAGCCTTCCGTAACTGATCTGGCCCAGTCCTTCTTAACCTCAAGTTTACGGACTTCACTGTGAGCCTTACGGTATTCATGATACGCCATAAGGGTTGTGAACAATCCGTTCACGAAAAGGGCTCTTTCTGCTGCCTCCTGGCATTCCTCTACATCAACGATTCCATCCTCGTCAACATAATCCTGTTCGATGATGAGAACCGCAGTTTTTGCAATGTCTTCTGCAGATTTTCCTGATTCGTTAGTTGCCTTCAGCGCCTTGTCAATGGCGGCTGCGATGAACTTGGAATCAAATTCCGCATGACGACCGTCTCTTTTGCGACAAATCTTAATCATGGCATTTTTTCCTTTCTTTACAAATATATGTCATTTTGACGGGTTCCAACACAATATATAGGTCTATTGTTTGGAAAACAATCTATATTTTGTGTCTGTTGCTCCTGTATTATACCATACACCGCCAAAATGTGCAATATATTTGATGTAATTAGTTTGACTGATATATGAACATTTTCATGAATCAGAGTTTCGGATGCTGTTCTGATAGTTTGCCTGTATCGCTTCGTAACCCTGATGACTATTCTGATAGAAATATTCGGTTACGGAGTCCGGCAGATAATTCTGCTCGCACCAATGATTCGGAAAATCATGTGGGTACTTGTAGCCAATTCCGTGTCCCAATTTGGCTGCACTTTTGTAATGGGCATCCTGAAGATGAGTCGGAACATCGTTTGATGGATGGTCGGCAACGTAAGCCATAGCTTTTTCAATACCTGTACAGGCACTGTTTGATTTTGGAGCCATAGCGACATACAGTGCCGCTTGTGACAGTATGATCTGGCTTTCGGGCCACCCTATCCGTTCAGCAGCAAGTGCAGCATTGGTAGCAACGACGATAGCCATCGGATCAGCATTGCCTACATCTTCCGATGCGGCTATCATTATCCGCCTTGCTATGAATTTTGGATCTTCGCCGGCCGTAATCATTCGAGCAAGATAATACAATACGGCGTCAGGATCAGAGCCTCTCATCGATTTAATGAAGGCTGAGATGGTGTCATAGTGCTTGTCGCCGTCTTTATCATATGTCAGATTTGGTTTCTGAATGATCGATTTGACTGTATCAACGGTGATAGTTCCACCGTCACCGACGACCACAGCAGATAGTTCCAAAAGTGATAGTGCTCTGCGCACATCGCCATTTGCCTGTTCTGCGATGAACATTTTTGTATCATCATCAATGACGAGATTATTTTCTTTCAGTCCTCTCTCGGCATCGTTCAGTGTTCTGTTCAAGCAGATGATCATGTCTTCAGCCGTAACAGGCTTTAGCTCAAAGATTGTGGATCTTGACACCAAAGCCTTGTTTACTTCGAAGTATGGGTTTTCCGTGGTAGCACCGATGAGCACAACAATGCCCTGTTCGACAAACGGAAGCAGATAATCCTGTTGCGCTTTGTTGAAACGATGTATTTCATCGATAAACAATATTGTGCGGGTGCCATCATTTTCCAAATCCTTCTTGCCCTGCATACATATTTTCTCCAACTCTTTCTTACCATCTGTGACAGCATTCACCTGTGCAAATTTGGCGTTGGTAGAGTTGGCTATAACATTGGCTATTGTAGTTTTACCCGTGCCGGGCGGGCCGTATAAGATGATAGATGAAAGTAAGTCATTTTTGATCATCTGGGTGAGCAATGAGTTTTCATCCAGAATGTCTTTTTGACCGACGATTTCATCGATGGTTTGAGGCCGCATTCTGACGGCAAGGGGTGTTTTCATAATGTTTCTCCTTTTTTATTCAGGATGACAATAGCCACAGGGTGAATACCCCTGTGAGAGTAAGTCGTCGATATCTCCCGTATAATCCTGCCGGTTGTATTCTGCGATTTTATCTACAGCCTGGCAATTCGGCAGATGGATTTTCATCGTGTGGGTGTTCAGCACATATGATTTGCCTTCTGTATCTTCTGTATCCTGGGCGGGATCCGAAACTGTTGTTGGTGCAGTATAAGTTTCGTCTACCCAATTGTCGCCAGTGGCGTAATCGATGCATATACCCGGTTGTACATTGAAACAATATACGCAAAATGAAATATCGTCTGTTTCAATGGATTTTGCTTCCATCAGAACGCCACGACACACAAGTTCATCCTGAACGTAGATTGGCGCAACTCTGTATAAAACATGATTACCGGTTGTATCAATATAATCGTCCACGAGATTTTCAAACGGTAACATTCCGGTTACATTAAGATAGCGTGTTCCCGTGATTAAGTTTAGCTCGTTGGCATTTTCTGCTCCGAGCTGCCAGCCGATCAAGTGACAACGATTGTATAAATACAAATCAGATATGATATCGGGATATTTGGATAAATGCCATCCAACAGGTTTTATCATACCGATATCGTCTCGCTCCTCTCCGTCAGCAGGCATAGTTTCTTTACCAAGACAAGCTACTGCGGTTTGTGGTCGTCCGAGATCATCTAATGGAGCATACACTTCGTATGCTTTAGTCGTAAGTTCTTCCTGTGTAAATGTCGGAACATTGCCGTTGATTTCTACAAACGGCTCACCTGCGAATTCCGGAATTTTGAATAACGGAAGTTCAGCAGATGCCACGATGGTGTTCTGGTCGTCGGTGCTGTCCGTGACCGGTATTTCAGTTGATTCTGTTGATTCAGTTGTAGTTTCTGCGATGATTTCATTGCTCTGAACAGATAGGTCTGAATCCGAAAGGATTGCATCATTAGTGCAACCACTCAGAACCAGACCTATGATCAGACACAAACCAAGTGTCTTGATATTTTTCATGATATATATTCCTTATGATGTATATTCCTTTATGATGTTGTCAAGTTGCTTTGCTGCTTCTGTCTTTGTACCACGAAAACTCTGCAGCTTGATGTAATTGGATTCTGTGTTAATGCATTCCGGTGCATTTTTACCAGCCGGCGGAGCTGCTACTTCCACGCAAAGATGCCAAAGTGATTTTCCATTTTTATATGCTCTGCGTCGCAAGAGATAAAAATTGAACATATTGCTTGGTACTTTGTTGTAGCGATAGATTACGCCATTATCGTTTTCTGTAAGAACCGTTCGTGCCATCTTGTTTCCTCCTTTGCTAATGAATTTCTGCATATTTACAGATTGCGTTTTTATTCAAAAGAACGTATTGTTCGACGTTCCTGTCTGTATTCTCGGAAAAATCAGGCATGCTTACATCAGGTATAAACTCTGATATGAACGCAATCGTCTTATGATTCACGAAATGTCCGTAGGCTGTGATCCATTTTTTATTCTGATATTCATACGCATACATAGGGCAATTGGCTAAAATATCGTCTATGGCTTTGACTTTTTTGTATGCCATTTTTGCCTTTTTGAGAGCGGCGATGTATTGTCCTATTCTGGCTTTTTCCTGGATATACTTTTTCGGCAGATGAGTCATATATGCATGAAGCAATTCGTCTATGATTTCATCTGTGAAATATCGTATATTCGTTTTTTCTGCCAGTTCTTCCCTGATGGTCAGGAGACATGTTTTGAAATCGGAATTCCATGGAATATTGGCTTCCGGATCTGTGTTCAGTATCTGTCTTAATCGTCTTGCAACCAGATTTCGATCCCAAAGTTCATTTTCTTGAACGGAGTTTCGCGCATGATGAACTGTTTTATCGCATGATTCGAAAATCCATTTTGGGATGATCATGTTTCTGTATTTAGACGATTGCCAAAACCATTTTGTATTATCAGGATAACGAAGCGAACCGTTCAATATACCGATAAGTATGGCCTGTTCGAAATCTTCCTGAGCTTTAGATCGTTTTGCGCCGAAGATGATGTCAGCCATTGTCAGATCTGATTCTGTTTTTGCAGTACACAATGCCGGTCTGTTTTTATCAGGAACAGATGTTTCATATACGGTATATAGTCTTTCTAACATATTCCAGGTGATGATGGTTTCTGGAATTTTGTAATTCGATCGGGCTGACCCATGATCGATTAGAACAGAATCCTGATTCTTCAAAGTCCTTGTTGTAAAATCGACCATGAGCATATCCCTTTCTGCCTTTGTGATTATCTAATCATAGATATTGATACAACATATAGTATATTACTATAAATGTGTGATATATGCATTCTACAAGTAGCAGAACATCGAAGATGTTTGATACGAGTAGATGCTCAGATTTCTAAAAGCTTATCTTAAGATCTACATATCTCATTCAGGATTTCTCCAGCATCATTTGCATGGCTTCTACCTGGTCTTCAGAGATTAAGATCTTCTTCGGTTACTGCAGTAGAAGTTCGAATTCCAGGATGCGAAGTTCTTCTTCCATTCGAGTTCTTCTTTCTTTCTTTCCGAACCAGAAGGTAGATATGCAGGTGGATTTGCAGGTTCTGCGGAGCTTGGTTGAGGAGGTCCTCTCAGCTCTCCTCTGCTCACCTCACCCTGCGACCCAGATGTCTTTGCCTGGCTTCTGATTTCAATCGGAGTTCCATCCTTGGTTCTGATTGAACGACGGCTGGATCCAATCCAATCGCCGACAGCATCATCCTCATCTCCATCAGCCTGTACTCGATAGCCCGAGCCGCACTGACTCATCTCACCTTCCATCGCAACAGCGTGCGGGGAGTTGATCATTCTCATCCGGCTTGAGGCAGAATCTCACCGTGCCCATTCATCTGCTTCCGCCAGCTGGCACTTCAGAGTCTTGACTGGTATCCGGATTGACCATCCACGGGAGTCCCTGTCCAACAGGTCATCCTGTGGGACGCTGCAGTATCCTGATAAGCTTATTCAGCATATATACATTCGAGCATACGAATATACACATCATCCACACTTTAGAAATTATCCTCATAAAGCGCAGAATGTATATATGCGGGTTATGTTGTTCACAATATCAGACTATACTATCTATGGTTATGACTTGTGACAATCACATTGTAGCGACTAATAAGTCAAATGCCTGTTTGGATGCCCTAATGGCATTTTGCATACATTTGAGTGTGGTATAGTTGCTTAAAGTTGGAATTTTTTCTTTATTGTGTTTAACATTGCGACCTTTAGCACGCAGAATAAGTCCATTTTCCTGCGTTTTCGCACATCCAAGTCCACCGATGTTGGTTTTTCCTGTCATGGCTGCCCTGATAGCGTCCATAATGAAGCAGTTCATTGTTTGTATGTCTTTATCAGAATTGATGACAGGAAGTACACTTGTTCCCCAACAGTAACCGTCGGGTCCCATATACAATTTACGGTTAACACACCGTATTATTTCTTCCGGGTCGGTGAAATGTGAACGTATTGTACATTCTTCAATATCGTGCTGGAATGTCTTGATACGTTTGCTTGACAGAGTGATCATATCATTTTTGAGCTCAAATCCGAGAAATTTGAACCATATGTTTTTATGGAGTATTTCTACTTTTTTCGGATTTAACGTAAGCTCCATCTGTCCAAGCTTATCCTTTAACAAAGCATAAGCACTTTCCCATTCTTCGCCGATGATGAGTATGTCGTCTGAATATCTGACATAGTCCACGTTCATTTTGCTGATACATTCGTCTATATCAAACAGACTTGCGTCGGCAAGAAATGCGGCAAATGCACAACCCTGTCGCAACGATGAGTATTTCTCGATAGGCTGCTTTTTCATATCAAGCACGATATCCATGTGGTAATATTTTCGCAGCATCGTGAGAATATGTGACTCACCTATCCTGTCAGTGATTTTATCAAAGACAGCATCAATGTACCGGATAGGAACTGAATCGAAGTATTTTGTGAGGTCGATTTTGGTACCGATGATGTCCGTTTGCATGCAGGCTATTCTCTTACTGATCTGCTGCACGGTTTTTCCGCAGCTCAATCCTTTCTGATAACTTTTGCAGGTCGGATGCACCATATCATGACACATCTCAAATATGACATCGTTGATGATGGCAAGCAGTACTCTGTCAATGCCCGTATTTACGTAAACTGTACGAAATTCGTTATTATCCTTGGGAATTTGCGCTTCATGCGGCGGTGCTATCTCATAATCATCATTCAGGATTTGCGCCTTTAGTTTGTCACGCTCTGATTTACGACATAACTGCTTGAGTATGGATCGGTCGATGCCTTTTTCCTGACCTGTACGCAGCGCATCAGTCCATCTTTGCGTCTCAAAAACCTTGTCTAATAACTTATCCATTGTTTTTCTCCTGTTTGTCAGTTCATGAAGGCTTTGATGTCTTCGATTTGGTCAACCGGTGTAGCCGTGTAGTCAGTGTGACAGTCGCTGAAAGTGGAGCCTGCATACAAACTACCGTCCTGACGTTCCTTGATTTCAGATATTTTTTCAGAACCGTAGTCAAAGTTGTTTTCCTTTTTATCTTCTTTGACAATGTTAGCTAATACTCTCTTAGCCTGGTAGGTTGTGCCCTCGAATGAGTATACAGCGACATCGTCCCATTCACTACCTGACAAGGCTATGATCCATTTTCTTTTTTCTGATTGTTTAGCCATCTTTTATCCTTTCTATGATGTCGCATCATCTGCTTTGGCAAGATATTTGCTAAAGTAGGATCGCGATACTTTATATCTGCGATTATTGGTGGTATCTTCTACGATGATTGGATACTTGCGGTTTGCCGGAGCAATACCCTTGACAACAACAGTGTGACCTTCGGGTGACAGATATGTCTTATCAAGGCTGTCAGGCGAGAGGTCATAAGCTGCGTAAAGGTCGTAGAAGTTGCTTCGCAGTGTATCATTGCGGGCCAGGATATCGCTTTTTAGGTTGAAAAGGTTTCTCGGCGCAAGAGTTGGATTATCCAACTTCCATGCATCCAGTTCCGTTTTGTCGATGCACGTCCAACCGGCGACACCTGTTGCAACATCTTCATAACATAAGATGCAGGTGTTTTTATTTCCCATATACATTATCCTCCGATTTTCCAGTTGATAGGTTCCATGCCATGCTGGATCAAGTAATCATTGCATGTTTTGAAATGACCACAGCCGAAGAAACCGTTACCTGCGGAATATGGTGATGGGTGGGGTGCTTCCAGAACGAGATGTTTCGGATTTGTGATGAGATGTTTCTTATCACGAGCATATCGTCCCCACAAGATGAAAACCACAGGAGTTGTCTTTTCGTTGAGTTCCTGCAGAATACGATCAGTGTAGGTTTCCCAACCACGCCCTGCATGTGATGCGGGATCATGTGCACGTACAGTTAACACAGAGTTCAATAAAAGAACGCCCTGCAAAGCCCATGGTGTTAAATCACCCGATTCAGGAATCGGGTATCCGAATTCGATCTGCAGTTCTTTGTATATATTGCGAAGTGATGGAGGCAATTTGATACCTTCAGGAACAGCGAAAGACAACCCCATAGCCTGTCCTTCACCGTGATAAGGATCCTGTCCAAGAATGACAACCTTCGTCTGGTCATACGGCGTGAGATTAAGAGCATTTAATATCTTATCTCTTGCCGGATAGCAGGTTGTCTTCTCGTATTCCGAATCAATGAAATTCGAGAGCTTGACATAATAGTCTTCTTCTTTCTCACGTTCATTAAAAGAATACCAATCCATGATATATATCTCCTTTTTAGTTTATTTTTGAAGAATATGTGACAATGTTATTCTTCCTTGAACCAATTCTCAATCTTGTCATCATAAGTCTCACCACTTATTTCGCAGTAAGACTTAACAATATTGATAAGCTCATCTTTTGAACTGTAATGATTTTTTTCGGGATATGCCGGAGAATGCAGAAAACTAAGCATATGCAATCCGCAGTACTCTTCAGGAATTGCATAAAAAGCCTCTCCTGCGTATATTCCTTCAATATCATAAACAGTCCCATCCGTGTCTTCCCATGCTACATGTGAAAATGGGGCCATCCAGCACACTTTTCCTCTGCCAAAAGCAGTCTTTAGAATAGTTGCAAAGTAATAGCACCAGCCTGCACGATAAAAAGAAGAAATACCGTCTATTACATCCCTGGGATCACATGTGGATATTCTCTGTCCAGCATCAGAACAAAAGTTGTTTATAAATGAAAGAACCTGCGTTTGCTGTAATGTGTGGCTTTTCATTTTATTGCGTTTCTCCTTTCGGATAATAGTCAGGGCATGGATGCGTCTTTTTGTAATCATCGTACCACGTCATGACTTTGCTTACTGTCTCTTCATATCCGAAATTCGTCGGATGGAAATATTTGTGACCGGTAAGCGCCGTTGGCATGCAATCACTGCCATCGTAGTGAAATGGAGCGGCAAATACGTCAGTGATACCACCATGTCCAAGTTTATGTGCTGATTTATAAGATTCATCTTTGAGGAAGTACGGAATCTCCACATTCGGAATATTCTGCACATCTTCCATCGCCTGTTCATAGGCGTCTGCAACAGAATGTGTTTTTGGAGCAACGCAGTTATACACAGTCGATAATGCTAATGCCCATACACATTCGGGAAGCCCGACTTTTTCTACCGTTTGGAATGTGCTGGCTGCCAAGTTCAAGGCGTTTGGATCAGCGAGTCCGATGTCCATGGATGCACAGACCATGAGTCGTCTTGCGATGTATTTTGGATCTTCACCTCTGTCGATCATCCTTGCCAGATAGTATAGCGCAGCATCCACTTCACTGTGTTTCATTGATTCAATGAATGCCGAGATGGTGTCATAGTGATTATCTCCATCCTTGTCATACTGTACGATTTTCTTTTGAATACAGTTCATGGCAATATCTTTTGTGATATTTATTTGGGACGCTGAACCATTGGCAGCTCCGAATGCCGGTGTTACCCTGATTGCAAGGTCTAATCCGTTGATTGCATTTCGTGCGTCGCCGTTTGCGGCATCAGCGAAGAACTGCAGAGCATCTTCATCGGCATTATAGATGATTGTCGGGGTTTCTTTATTCAGTTTGTCTATGATTCTGTGTAAGGCAGATACAATGTCCTCTGACGACAACGGATTCACTTCGAAGATATTGGATCTGGATAATAAAGCGCCATTTACTTCAAAGTAAGGGTTTTCGGTTGTCGCGCCCACAAGTATGACTGTCCCATTTTCGACATATGGCAACAGATAATCCTGCTGTGCCTTGTTGAAGCGATGGATTTCGTCTATGAACAGGATTGTCTTCTTTGCGTTATTTTCCAGTTCTTTTTGTGCAAAATCAATTACTTCCTGTATGTCCTTTTTTCCGGAAGTGGTCGCATTGACGCTTTTGAAATGCGACTGTGTTGTGTGTGCGATGACATTGGCTATCGTTGTTTTTCCTGTTCCCGGAGGGCCGTACAAAATAATTGACGATAGCATATCTGCTTCTATCAGATATCGAAGCATTTTATCCGGTCCGAGAATGTGTTGTTGTCCGATGACATCATCAAGTGTCGTCGGTCGCATTCTGGACGCAAGAGGCTCAATAGATGTCATATTTGTCTCCTTCCGGTTTATACCAGTTCCCTGACCGATGCGGGTGCATCGCCGATATCAATGCACTCTAACCATTCGTCAGGTGTGTATGTTTTACTGTCGCCGGTGATCTGATTTTTGATTTCGACAAACGTTCCACGGCAGATACAATCGTGTGCAAAAGAAATAGCTTCTTCGAAGTCATTCGTAGCAAGATTGTCATCCAAGCCTCGTTTGCTTTCATCAAAATAAGCGGCGACGTAGTATCTTTCTGTCTTATTCATAGGCAGCTGCGCTCCATGCATAACCCTGTTCAAAATACAAGCCATATGGTGCGAGCAAGGTTTTGTCTAACTTGGTCAAGAAATCATAGTCATTGTAGTTGATGCAGTGATACAGCGGTCCTTCAAAGTACATACTGATGGTTTTCGGGTTGCTGTATTCAAGACATGACTTGATATCTACATCTTTCTTGACATAGTATTTGTTTCCTGCGTCTGTCGTCATCTCTTCTGTACCATCGGACGGCTCTGATGACCAGCGCTCGTTATCCACATAGATACCCATTTCATACCAGTATGATTTCTTGGCAAGATAATCGATTAACTTGATAGCAAGTTTTCTCATATTTGCCGGTGTGATAGGTTTCGTCTTCTGCATGATGATTCTCCTCAATACTCATATTTTTCAAGTTCCGTGGAAATCGTTTCAATTTCCTGTCACCAAGATGACCTGTGGATTGCCTAATTTGAAACGACTGTTTACCTTGTCTGCTTCAGATTTGGTATGGAACACTCTGGCATTGGCTCGGAACTGTGTCCAATAACCACGATTGGAAATGTGTGGATCTTGCAGATACAGTGTTTTTCCGTTTTTATCAGCAGTGATGATGTATTTGCCAACTTGATATGCCAGTCGTTCTTTGCGAAGACGCTTTTGCTCTTGGATATAATCTTTGAAATCATCATTATATTTATCTTTTTCATCTGAGGACAAGTCTGCTAATTCGTAATCCCAGTCGTATCCTTCGCTTGCGTGTTCGCCTTCATCACTGTTATCAACATGAAATTCACTCATGCTTGTTCACCTCATTTCCGGTTGTCATTCCTCACAGAGTTCGTCAATGTAGTTCGGTTCATCCATAAGTACGTGACCTTGGGTATTTTGCGCAATTGCAAATCCTTCTACACCGGAGAGAGAAATATCATTGTTTTTGTCAAGTGTAGAGAGGACATCCATCAGTTCGCCAACGGTACGGATGTTTTTTGCAATCTTTTTGTAATCACTCATTCTTTGTTCTCCTGTGTTTAATATTCATATTTTCTCAGTTCTGTCAAAATAGCATGGAATTGCTCTTCGACATTGGCAATGCAGCGTGCGACATCTGATTTAGGAATGCCATCCGGCAGTTCTTCATTTTCAATATCGAGAACGCATTCAATGTCGTTCTTTGCACGTTTCCATTTTTCTCGCAAATATTGTCTGCTGACATGTGCCATAGGTGTCACCTCGTCACAACAGAAAAAGAGCGTCATACCTATACATAGGATATTGATATAACACTCTCTTTCTGGTCTTTCTTATCTTGTGAGCAGAATGCTACTGCTCTTTCTTGGGCTTTCTGCCGCAGCTGTTCTTCTCGGAGCAGTATCCGAAGAGTTCACACTTAGGCATAAAGCAGGTACTTGTGATTGTTGCCCATTCAGGCGAATAAGCAGCAAGGGCTTTGATCATGTCATTCATCAGATTACGGAATTCCCAATATGCGCGGGAACACATTCTCTGGTGCGACATGTCGATGAGATTGCGAAGATTGGTACGGAGTACAATCTTTGTTGTCATGCCGAGAGGCAAGCCAAGTGCAGAATCTTCACGGGGCATACCCATTTCTTCGAGTTTCTGCAAATGTGCCTGGGTGTCAGCCATCATCTGCACGTATTCGGCAAGAGCCTTTTTGTCTGCAGCGATCTTTGGCGGCACAATGTAATCGAACCCTTTCTCATAATTGATATAACGGGTTGATGCCTGGAGTCTTGTGGGACCGCCTGCGATGTGTGTATAGAGTTCACGGATGACACGGGCAGAGTATCCGTCGATGGTCAGATAGACCTGAGGAAACTCAAGTGTACGACCATGATTAGCCGTGATACAGTCCATACCTCTGTCATAGTTTTTCTGTGCATCTTTTACGTTTGCACCCCAGCAGACGCCTGCCTCATAACCGATAAGGCTGATGGGATTTTTGGTGGTGTCTTTCTGTACCTTGATTGTGGGTTTTACGGTCTTTAACTTCATTATTTTTCCTCCTGATTTCTTGAGACCAACACAGCTCTCTTCTGTGGAACATAAACAGTCTCTTCTACTATATCATAGTTTGTAGCAAGATTGATCATTGATGCAATATATTCGTCACAAGCCTTGTCAAATGACTGAACCAATGCTACACGGCTTTTGAGTTCATCGTCTGACCATTCTTCAAAATCGGCATCCTGATCGATATCGTGAAAAGAAACTGTGTATTCGTAAATGGGCTTTGCATAATTGACGCGAGCGTCTTTTCCGCATCGTCCACATTTACAGTTATCATCAGTCACAAGTTGATAATTGCGCTGTCCACAGGCTGTGCAATAGGACTTGTAATCTGATGCTTTCTTCTGACCGGTATATAACACAAGGTATCCACCGGAGCGGCCATTGGAACCGATCTGATAATATCCATCATGCTCGTACATGAAGTTTAACAGCACATCATGTCCAACTTCATATGCCTCCTCTACGCTGAGCAGAGCAAAAAGCTTGTCTGCAATTTCTTTGGACACATTAAGATGCGTGATCTTGATGTTGTTGGCATATGAGGTCGTCTGGTTCCAAGAGTTCAGAAGATTGTAACGGAAATGTGATTTAAGGAAATCAATCATTGCCTGCCTTGATGTGGTGTTCACATCTTTATAGAATTGATGGAATTCTGCCATAATAATACTCCTTGTCATTTCGTGATGAGTACATCCAAGCCTGTTATCTTGTATGTTCCATCAGGTGATTCGTTATTCACATCAGACAAGATATGAGCTATATGATTACCAAACGCACTGCGATCGTCGTACATATAGTCGATCTTTTCAGCAGCGGTTGTGGTGATGAAGCCCATTGCCGAAGATTCACCGACTGAATTTTCGATTTCAACAGGATATACTTCATCGCCGTTTAACTTGTCGAGCAGCATAGCAATGTCTGTCTGTGTGAGACCAAGTTCGCCTGGCTTCTCAATTAGAGCAGCGTCGTATTTGATTGTAGACATAAAATCACCTCCTTGTTGGTGAGTTTTAAGATATTTCTGATTTGATCCATGCGGCCATATCATCATCCAGAGACAGTTCGGCAACAACTTCATCAAATGATTTGGTCTGAAGCATGGAAAATGCTGATGATAGTGTGTCCATATCGGTAAGGAACTGATCGGGTACAATGACACCTTCGCCGTCATCGCACTTCATACAACTCCAGATGTTGCCGTCATCTGCCGAAAAAGAGACCTGTAAGCAGTCATTTAGACAACTGATGAATTCTCCGTCTTCGTCTACTTCCCAATCCTGCATGACGTGAACAGGTGTTGAAAATGTACGATTACCGCATTTTGGGCATATATGAGTACTTGCCATGTTGTTTCTCCTTTTTAATTATGATGGATTTTGAGCGTAAAAATATGGGTAGGCAGACCAGAGCCTGTCTACCCATAGAATCTGATTATCTGAGTTCAATGATCTTGTCGATAAGCCCGTAATCTAAGGCTTCCTGCGCAGTCATCCAGTAGTCTCTATCCATGTCTTTGAGGACTTTCTGATAGTCGTCAGGATTATCAGGGTTACGGCCTGAATTAGCGACCAGGTATCTTGTGAGCTTTTCCTTACATCTCTCCATCTGCTTCCATGCGATTTCCATATCGGAAGCCATACCTTTTGATCCGCCTGACGGCTGATGGATCATAACTTCAGCATTAGGGAGCGCATAACGCTTGCCCTTAGCACCGCCGGACAATAGGATTGATCCCATGGATGCTGCCATGCCGACAACAACCGTTGATACATCAGGCTTGATATAACGCATTGTGTCGTAAATCGCGAGTCCATCAACGACTGATCCGCCGGGGCTGTTGATATACATGGTGATGTCCTTTGAATCATCTACAGATGCAAGGTACAATAATTCCGCGATAGCGATCTGTGCCGTGTCTGCATTCACCTCGCCGGTGAACATAATGATTCTGTCCTCAAGAAGACGGGAAAATAAATCATATGCTCTCTCGCCGTCCACACTGCGCTTTAGTACAGTAGGTACGGTGGTGTAGTCACGTGGTAAAAACATTTCGTTCATATGAGTTCTCCTTTGCGATTTCATAATTGAAACTATGTACTTACACAATTGGACCGACCATTGAAATTGGTCGGCCTTTTGTGTACATATGAATGCTTCAATATGAGTTTTTGCGTAAGTGTGGTATTTTAGTCTTTGATCTTACGTTACGCGATGCTTGCGTCATCAATGTAACGGTTTGTGTCAAACTGACAAGGAATCCTGAATGCAACCACTTTAAGGTCTCCGCCTGCGGCGGATTCCTCGTAATCAAAAGTAATATCACTTTCTTCAAATGTGATATACTTCATGAGCGTGTCGATGTCATCTTCAGCAAACTTGTCAGTCAGCTCATCAATTTGGGAAACTGACATGCCTGCTTCTTCTGCATCATCACGAAGCTCATCTCTGATCTGATCCAGGAAATAGTCATCGCCCTGAACAATCTGATTGTAGATTTCAGATTTGATATCTGTTTTATCCGAAAGCAGAAGGCCTAAGGCGTCCATGTATATAGTTACATCTACATTTGCCATGTTCGTGGTATCCTTTCTTTATTCTTTGATGGCGAGAAGAAACATGTCCACAACTTCCTGTGGTGAAGCCTGGTGTTCAGTATAGTAGGCTCTCTTTATTTCAGAGACTTCTTCCTCTATTTCTTCCTTGGACATCCCTTTTACAGAATGTCCAAGGTATACTTCAGCTTCTTTCCGAGACATTTTTTCGCTCTCATAAACACTGTCCCATTCATCATCGATGTAACTGATCATGTCGTCCATGAAAAACTCAATGAGGGCAGCAGTGTCTTTTTCGTTTATGCTAATCTTATCCATATGTTACCTTCCAAATCTGGCGATGAAGTCGGCTTCAGAAATAATCTCAATGCCAAGTTCCTTGGCTTTCTGATTTTTCCCGGAAGTTGATGTGACATCATTGTTCACAAGGAAATTGGTCTTTGCCGATACGGATCCGGAAACCTTACCACCACGGCGTTCGACACTTTCCTTGAATTCATCACGATTCTTGTAGTCATACACAGCGCCTGTTATGACGAATGTCATGCCTGCGAGGGTCTGTTCGGATTCTGTAGCCGGTGCTTCAAAGTTCAGTTCATTTATAAGTTCTTTGAACTGGAATGAACTAACCTCATCAGTTCTCACATGCATGATCCACTGTGCGATGTTGCTGGCCTTTTCCTGTCCAACTCCATCGATTGCAGTAAGAACGGCAACGATATCTTCTTCTGTTCGCATTGATTCATCATATACAAACTTCTGAAACTTATGGATGTCTTTGTTCCAGTATTTTGATAATTTCTTCGACAGATCATTGCCGAGAAGTGGGATGTTCAATGCATATAAGAAGTGCTGCAAGTCAGTGTGTCTTGCATCGTCGATGGCGTCAAGGAGATTGTTCCATGACTTATCGCCCCATCCGTCTTTAGCCATCAGGTTCTTATATGCAATTGCTGCTGAACCTGAGCCGTCTACATCGGCACGGAGTCTGAATATCTGGAGTGGATATTTGGTCAGCATACCGACTGTCTGCAAATCTACGATCTGGCTTGGTCCGAGACCTTTGATGAAGATGCCGCTTTTGCTGAAGGTGTTTTCCAAAGCGCCACGCACTCTTGCCGGACAGTCATCGTTGTTGCAGTGGAGCGTCATAACACCTGATTTCTCGTCTGTTTCAACAGTTGCCTCTCCGTGGCAAATAGGACATGTCTTTGGTATCTCGATGTCTGCGCCGTCGCCATACGCACTTTCGATCTGTGGTATGATGAGATTGGCGAGGTACACACCCACTTTACCGCCGATGTGTGGATTCAACTTTTTCATGATGGAGAGATTGTGCATTGACGCTCTCTTGACATCTGATCCGAGTCCGAGTCGAACGGTGTCAAAGATCGCCACAGGCGTGATGAGACCTGTTTTTCCGACAGACCATTCCACATCAGTGAGCGTGGTCTCTTTGATTTCATCTGTCCATTTCATGGCAATGCTTCCACGAGGGTGATGACCTGTCATGCCAAGACTATCGGCGTACATCTGATCATCATATGAAAGCACTAATCCGTCAGTCGGGTAGTCGAGCGCAGATAATTTCTGTTTGAAATCTTCGACGATGTCGAGCACATTGTCATCTGTGACATCAGAAACATATGGAATCACATCAAATCCAAGTGATGTGAGCCATTCAAAGCGCTTTGTCTCTGTCCAAAGCGTGTTGGATTCGCCGGCTACGGGATATACGAGCTTGAATGCCTTAAAGATGATTTCACGCTTGCGTGACTCTTTGGCGTCAAGCATCTGAATCGTAGCAGTTGCAAGATTCCTTGCATTTTCATATTCGCCGCCGACTTCTTCATTGATCCTGTCGAATTCGGCGTTTGTCATCATGGCTTCGCCTCTTACGACAAGATGTTCTTTATATTCGATCTTTGTCGGAAGACCTTTGAAGAACATGGCATTGTGTGTAATATCACTGCCCTCTTCACCGTTGCCTCTGGTGATGACCTGCGAAAGCGAACCATTGTCGTAAGTGGCAACGATCGTGCTGCCATCGGCTTTCCAAGACAGGATACCTTTCTGTTCGCCAAGCCACTTCTTGAGGTCTTCACGGTCTTTGTATTTTACTTTGTCCAGTGACAATGCCGGGTATTCATGCTTGACGGTTTTTAAGCCGTCCACTTTAACACCGACATTCTGCGTGGGACTGTTAGGAAGCACGACGCCGGATTCTTCCTCCATGCGTCTGAGCTCTTCCAGTTTATGGTCAAATTCAATGTCAGGCATTGAAGATTGTCCATGATTATAGTATTCTTCGGAAGCAGCGATGAGTTCTTCCGTTAATTTTTCCTGTGCGGTACTCATAGATTTTCCTCCATTATTTCTGATCGACGATTTCAAATTTATCTACGTCGATGACGAGCCCAAGTGCTGAATGATTGTCCCAGTGGACGTGGATTGTTCCGAGATCATCAACACCTGTGACTGTTCCAATAGTTCCGCGAGGTACGGGATGCGGCTCCTGTGGCATTGAGATGCATTTCACTCTGGTTCCGACAGGATATTTTTCTTTGAGTTCTTTTAAGCGCTCATTGGATAAACCGAACATCATATCACTCCTTTCTGTCAAATAGCTGCCGGATGTCAACAGGACCATTCTTCGTTTGCATAACAATCTGTATACCCTGTTTGATGGCAGCCTCGATGTCAATGACCAGGATGTCATTTTCATCCGCATCAGGCCATAGATAAGCAATGTCCTGTATATCGCCTGTGGTATGATTATCAGTCCAGAGACCGATACCGGTGTTATCACCATGAGCATTAGCCTTATAGCCAGCATGGTATGTGGTTTTGCGGCCTTTGAGTGCTAATTGCATGGTATATTCCTCCTTAATCTCTCTCAATGGTTATCAGCGAGCCCCATTCTTCGTCGTCAATAAGCTCTGCATAACCATCAAGACTGAACTGGGTTCCGATTTTCTGATTGAGGTAGTTGAGAGCGTCCTCTTCTGAATTAAACTCGATTCTGTCTTCGTCAATACCATAATCATTTTCTTCCCATGTTTCAAGAATGTACTGTGTGGGAAAGACCTGGGAATCGGGATCATTGGTGACAAAGATTTCGGAATCTACTTCTGACCAGCTTGCCCATTTTTCCAATCCAAGGAACTTCTTGAGGGCATCCCAATAGTCGTCAACACCGCCCCATGCAGTACACACATCAATGATAAGGTGTCCGGTCTCATCGTTGAAATCACAGAATGAAATCCCGTCATCATATGACCGGCCCCAGTCATCGCAGGCAAAACCGAGATTTTCCTGCAATGCTTCGAGTGTTTTACACTTGGTCGTAATCTGATTATAAGCAGTTACGACCTTGTCCAGTGCTGATTTAGCGCCGATGAGATGTACTGTATTACAGCATAAATTCGCCATAGCACGTATCCTTTCTTTATCCGTCACAGCCGCATGTTTTCGGTGACAATTTGCGGAAGACTTTATTGGTACGCATATACCAGCTTTCGCCGTCCCAGTAATATTCGAATTCCTGGCAAGCTGATGTTTTCTTGAAATCCGCTACTGTCGGATATTCATCGAATTCCAGATCCTCACCTCGATCACGGGCATAGGCAACAGTGTTTTCACATTTGCCGTTGTCGTCGAGCAGCTTTTGCCTTTCAGCCTCAGTCATATCGCGCCATTCCTTTGGCAAATAGGAAGCCATAGGACCAGCTGCCGGGTAGCAAGTGGCGTCAAATCCAAAACGCTCGACGAGTTCGGATGCTTCCGGATTCTTTCCGAGGGATGATAATCCGCCGAGAGCGATGAGTTTCTGGACCTTTTCATCATCCTTGTAATCGTTCAACAGGACTCGGCCTGCCCATTCAGGATATCCGTCCCAATGCAGGTAAATACCTTTCACAGAATTATCCTTCTGTTTTGCGTAGATCATAGCATTTGTACTCATGTCACATTGTTCCTTTCTATTTGTTTTCAAGAATGATTGCGTTGTCACCTAATGATTCGGCTACACGGCTTGCCTCTGAATAATCATTCCAGGCACCGTAGAACCATAATTTGCCGTTTACGGCACGGGCTACAATCAATTTGTAATCTTTGGCGTAATCGGGACAGTTTTCAACTTTAACGGAAAATTCCATTATGCACCTCCTTATATTTGTATGGGTTTGGGTATTTGCAGTTGCTCGTAGGTATCCATGATTTCACGGGAATATGCCGAAGAATATATACCGTTTTCCCAACACTGGCTCGCGCCATATTCACCCATATTGTATGCCATTAGAGCCATATCCAGGGTGTCATATTTGTGAACCAGAGTGCTGATCATGGCAACGCCTTCATCAACATTTGTTTCAAAGTCGAGATAATCGAGTCCTTCTTTGTGATTACAGATGTTTATCTGCATCAAGCCGTAGTCACCTGTTCTTGATACAGAGTCAATGATGTAATCGGATTCGACATCCATCATAGCCATAACGAATAAAAAGTCCACATCGTTTTCCTGACAGACTTCATATATGTATGTCTGCTGTTCGATTGTAAGTGGACATTCTTCCAGAATATAGTCAGGAATTTCTTCCGAAGCAGTATTTTCCGACTCGGAGATTTCTGATTCGGAAATTTTCTTTTCCGGCGCTTCCATATGCTCCATATACTCCACATAGACTGCATTCGTCGCATTGAGTTTCTTGATCGGACGTGTCATATGTGTATAAGTACCATATTCTGCTGTGACATACGATTCCTCTATCTTCTCGATAGAATCTGTGTTTACCTCTGCTGTTTTTTCTTCGCCTGCGGGCAGGCAGATGAGACATGTCATTGCCGTACCGAGGGCAAATACAAGTATCGAGATAATAGCGATAAAGATGCTTTTGTTTTTCAAATGATTGCCTCCTTTGCAATTGATCAAATGGCAAAAACGGCTGGGGACGCTATGTCCACAGCCGTTCTAACCGATGTGCTATCTCCTTTGGGTGAGCCTTCGGCGGACCCATTGGAGGTTATAATATTGTCAATTATATCAGAGACGTTTTGATGTCCGTAAGTAGTTTGACGGATCAGGATTGTTTCTTCGGCCAGCACATCATTTTCTTTTTGTTGATGGCTGTGATTGCCAGCTGAAGACTCGCAGTGAGGTTCTGTGCCCAGTGAGCGTCAAATGTTATATCGGTCGCACAAAGGTAGCCGTCATCTTCTGTGAAAAGCTGGATGAGAGGATTGCTGTGTGTGCGAGGGATCACCTTGAAAGCGTGACATCCATAACCGTCATAATAGATGTTGTAATCGTCTTTCAGGATTTTGAGATATGCTTTTGTATAGTTCTGGTCAGGCGCACGGTGAAGTTCATGCTCGTTGTTATTTTCGGGTATGGAATGTTCACCGCCGACCTTATCCTTGATTTCTTTCATATGTGTGTCCTTTTTTTGTGTGAGATCAGATTATTTACCTGATGATCCTAATGCTCCTGCTCCACGCTTGGAAGGAATCGATTTGAGGTCTTCAAAGGAGATTTCTTCTGTGGAAACTTCATTGTGCACTCTGTGCAGAACGAGCTGCGCAATAGCCTTTGTGTACGGATAGAGGATTTCGGAATCCGATTTCTCTACCTTATCCGTTTTCTTTGTGATGCGAAGAGTCTTTGTGGTGGAGTTGGTGATAGCGATGAAGATTTCACCTCTGTACGATGAGTCTACGACTCCGGCTGACTTCTTGATGCCTGCAATGCCGGTAGATCCTCTTTCTTCAACCTGGAGATACCAGTTAGAGTCCATAGCAGATGCTACACCTGTAGGCACGCCAACGGTCTCGTGAGGCCCAATGACGAGTTCCTCGCCTTCAAAATCGGCGTAGATGTCATATCCTGCGTTCTCTTCTTCTCTTGCAGGGATCTTTGCTGTGTCTCTGACCTTGGCAAAGTATAATGTGTTTTCTTTTGCTTCCATGTTAATCTCCTTTCAGACATATGTGATTTGCCTGTTTATTTTACACTCTGTAAGTGATGTTGTAAATGCATGAATCCTCATGTTTCAGATCATCCCAATCTTCCTTGATGTCCATGCTGATGATGTTACGATAGTCATCGAATGACTTATCGAAACGCTTTATGAGCCAGTTGGCGACGTCATATTTATCGTCACGGACAAGCCCACATTCGTGATTTCCTGATACACGGATTATCAGGTTGCGAATATTGTCTTTTGTGGTCATTTTGACCTTTGTGGCATTTACGCAACCGTATCCCTGCCAGTGCTTTATTTTCATGTGATTGCTCCTTTCTTTGGTCGCATTTCTCCCAAAATACCCGCATTTCTGCAGCAAACAATTGCTGTGTTGTTGGATTGAACATATTTTATTCCCATCCTTCTTCAGTCAGGCAACAAAGCTGCTTATCATTTTGATTTGAAATGATCAACCAGTCAATGGGCTCATTATTGTCTTTGCGGGTAAGCGTCATTGTCGATTGTATATTCTGACCTATTTTCTTGAGAGCGTCGATGTCATCAGATTCAGCAAGCGTGAAATATACATCGTTGTCTTTGTCATAAGCTTCCAGCTTGTATACGTTGTTCATATACGTATCACCTCGATAGATATTTTCGGAAACACATAAAAACGCACTCACAATGCTTGATCATGAGTGCATTTCTATTGTCACACGTTATGTGATTTAATTACCAGTTCGTTGCGACATCTAATTGTGTCTGATTACTTTTTGCAAAATCGCCGGTATCCACGACTATTGCTGTTCCTCTTGAACACTCGATGATTGTTCCTTTTGGTCTGATGTCAAGACTTGCAGCAACCATGACATATGGTCCGAACATTTTCACGCCGTCATCTCTGATCCAGTAAGGATATTCTTCTTCGGAGTATCCCATATTTCTCATGATTTTGATGACGCCGCCCATCGGAAGATTGTAATATGTTTCTTTTCCAGATGGTCCTTGAACTGTACCATTGTAGGCATTCAATACACCTGTTGAACCAGATGGTGTATATGTCTGCGTAGGATCTGATTTAGGTGATTCTACAAATGGTGTGCTTTCCGTTGTGATTTCTGTTGCCGGAGTAAAGTCTGATCTCTGCTCTACATCTTCCAGCGTCTGTTCAAAACCAGTGGAAACGGAAGCAACATGTTCTCCGAGTGCTTCTGCATCGGAGCTTTCGGTGATGGATTCTGATGACTCAAACATGGCTGAGCCGACGATCGCATCGGTTCTTTCAGATTGTATTTTTGCCTGAGAGTCTAACTCAGCGGCGTATACAACCTTCATCGGTATTACGCCGTCATGCAAGTCCATTGTGTTAGTCCATAATAAACTTGCGGATAAAACGGCGGCAGCTCCTGCTGTGAGCGCGAAGCCCTGAGCTCGGCTGCGGATGGATTGATTCATGTTTTTATCCTTTCTGAAACACATGAATCGACTATTGATTTCCTTGGACGTTTACGTTTAGGTTTTGTGTCTTGTATCATGGTGTTCAGTAGGGTATCGATAGCTTCTCTGCTTGCAGCGACATACGCCAGGCCACCATGGTCGTTGATTCTGGCGATGACTTTTGCTTGCAGTTTTCTCGGCTTTTCACCGGGAGCTTTTGTCTCGACAAAGAATGTCTTGCCGTGTCCAATAAGCACTCTGTCAGGTACACCGTCGTTTCCGGGGCTTACAAATTTATAAACCAAAAAGCCCAATTCTTCACCACGGCGCTTCAGATAGCTTTCAACAGTCTCTTCGGGTTTCATTGTTTCTCCTCTTGCACCAAAATACTCCTTGATTATACTGATATATGAGCAGAATGTCAAGGAAAAGCCGCTAATTGTTACGAAATTGTGACAATTTTTGTAACAATTGTATGCTATATGCATTGCATCAATTTTTTTCATTAGGCAGTTTGCTACATAAATCTTTGATGGCAGAATGCAGCTTATTATCAAAATCTTGATCGTTTTTGGCGTCTTTGCGTTGTTCGTAGGAAGACGATTGGTGTTTGTGACGTGAGATACCACTGAATCTGTCAGGTTCAATGGCATCCACACGATTTATCCGGCTCATTGTAATTATCCCCAATTTTCGAGGCTCTGCTCTTCAATCGCACAGTCATGCCCGTCGATTCCGAGAATGGCGTACGCATTGATGAATGCCTGCTCATAATCCT